>MDTB01028476.1_pt1 | contig 11824 bp, 10 predicted proteins | sample 811161 | NCBI WGS metagenome assembly MDTB01 (sample SAMN05326650, study PRJNA326480) | marine metagenome | isolation source: seawater | place: Mediterranean Sea | collected 2009
AAAATTGATGATATTGTGGTTTCAATTTGTGATGACGGTTCAAATGATAACACTATTCAAATTGTAAAAAACCATCAATCCAGGTTATCTATAAACTATACTTATCAAAAAAATAGAGGTCGTGCAGCAGCTTTAAGAAATTCTATTTTAAATATTGATGCCCAATTCTTTATGATAATGGACTCGGATGATTATTTTGAAAAAAATGGTGTTGATTTGATCTATAAATTTGTGAGCAGTAATCCATCTATAAATTTTTTTGTTTTTCCGACTAGGATTATAAAAAACTTTAAGTCTAAAGTAATTTCGCTTTCTGGTATCCCTCAAACAAATTATATTAGTCTAAGGTCTGACTATAAAATAAAAGAGGATTTACACGAGGTAATACATCATAAATTACTTTTTGATGTTTTATATGAAGATCCAAAAAACATAAGACGTATTCCCACAAGTTATCTTTGGTTTAAAGCTTCAGAACAAACTAATTGTCTTCCAATTGATTGTTTGCCAGTAAAGGTTAAAGAATATTTTGATGATGGAATGAGTGCTAATTTATTAACTCTTAAAGTGAGGTATCCAGAGTATATGGTTCTTAGGTATAAAACTGCATTAAAAAGTAAAGAATATAAATCTTTAATTTATAGGCTTAAAAATACAATATTATTTTATCGATATAGTTTTCACAATAAAACTCTTAAACTTTTAAAATTTAAAGATTTTCCATTTTTCATAATTGGATATATTTATGGTTTTTTAGATTTTTTAAGAATAAAAATATTTTTTAAAAATAATTAAAATGAATCTTAATTTATTATTAAATGAAAACATTGAATAAAATCTTATTCCTTTTAACACCAGAGGAAAGAAAAAGAGCAATTCTTCTATTAACTATGATTTTGATAATGGCTTTGCTAGATACAATTGGAGTTGCATCTATCATGCCATTTATAGCAGTACTGACTAATCCAGGTATTGTTGAAAAAAATTTGTTTTTACAATTTCTTTATGAGAAATCAAAGATATTTGGAATATCCAATGTAGACGAATTTATAATTTTTTTAGGTATTTTAGTTTTTTTTGTATTAATTATTTCACTTTCATTTAAATCTTTAACTATTTATGCACAACTAAGATTTGCTCAAATGCGTGAGCATAGTATAGGTAAGCGGTTGTTAGAGAGTTATTTAAGTCAGCCATATAGCTGGTCTTTAAGTCGTAATAGTGCAGATTTTAGTAAGACAATACTTTCAGAGGTTAACTTAATAATACAACAGGCAATTACTCCGATGATTACACTTCTGGCAAATGGAGCTGTTGCTATTGCTATATTAATTTTACTTATAATAGTTGATCCTTACATTGCTTTGTTAATAATTTGCACCCTTGGTTTGGCTTATTGGATAATTTATAAATTAATACGTAAATATCTTAAAAATATTGGTGAAGAGCGTTTAAAGGTAAATCAGTTACGTTTTACCTCTGTAAATGAAGTTTTTGGCGCTGGTAAAGAGGTCAAGCTAGGCGGGTTAGAAAGTACTTATATTGATAAGTTTGGAAAAACTTCAAAAATTTTTGCTAAACATCAAGCTTCAATGAAAGTTTTGGCTCAATTACCCAGGTATGGAATAGAGGCTATAGGTTTCGGAGGCATGATACTATTTACACTTTATTATTTACTACAGAGCAATTCTTTTAGCAATGCACTTCCATTGATTGCCCTTTATGCTTTTGGTGGATATAGAATATTGCCTGCATTACAGCAATCCTATAATTCAATTTCAAATCTACGTTTTGCTGGTCCAGCTCTAGATAACTTGTGTGAAGAATTAAAATTAAATAGAAAAAATTTAAGTAAAAAATTTATAAATACATTACCGTTTGAAAAAAATATAATTTTGAAAAATATTTCATATAATTATCCAAATACAAAACAAACCTCTATAAAAAATATAAATATGGAAATTTCAGCTTGCTCCATAATAGGTTTGGTCGGCGCAACAGGATCTGGAAAAACCACAACTGCTGATATTTTACTTGGTCTTCTTGAACCACAAGGAGGAAAATTGGAGGTTGATGGAAAAGTTATAAATGATAATAATCTAAAATCTTGGCAGAAGTGTATTGGTTACGTACCTCAGCATATTTTTTTATCAGATGACACTATTGCAGCAAATATTGCTCTTGGTTTTGATTTAAATAACATAGATCATAATGCTATTGAAAAATCTGCAAAAGTTGCGAATTTACATGAATTTATCACGAATGAACTTCCTGAGGGTTACAAAACAATTATAGGTGAAAGAGGGGTTCGTTTGTCGGGTGGACAAAGACAAAGACTTGGAATAGCAAGAGCAATTTATACTAATCCTAAAGTTTTAGTATTAGATGAAGCAACAAGTGCGTTGGATAATTTAACTGAAAAATTTATTATGGACTCAATTAACAAACTAAGAAAAAATACTACGATTATATTAATAGCACATCGTATAACTACAATAAAAAATTGTGATAAAATTTTTTTATTAGAAGATGGTAAATTGACCAATCAAGGAAGCTATGAAGAATTGATTAACTTAAGTAATTTATTTAGCAAATATGCTTCTAATAACTAAGTTAGTAATTAATATTAAAAATTACTAAAAATAATTATTATTATTGCTTAAGATCCATATATAGACTAAGAATATTTGTGTCAAATTTAAACAATAATAACAAAAAACCAGAAATATATTTTTTAGATATTATTATAAAATTTTGGGAGTTTAAGAAACTTTTCGTTTTAATTTTAATTCCACTTTTATTAATAAGTATTTTATTAGATAGTCTTATTCCAAAAAAAAGTGATGTTCAAATTCAATTAAAAGACTTTGACCAAATACATTTAGATGTCTATCCAAGTGAAAGTATATTAACTAGTATTATTATAAAGGATGTAACTTATTTAGGACCCCAATCTGGTTTTGGTAATTCAGTAAAGGTAAGTTTAAAGTTTTTTGACCATTACTTAAATCCAGTTTTGATGTCAAAAAAAGCTTTAATACAATTTTCAAAAATGAATGATGATAAATATAAACTTTATAATTACATAAATAAAAACAATATTAATGTAACTAAAGCCTTGCTAGGGGTATGGAACTATAGTCTAATCCTATCCGATGGTCCTGAGATTGAAAACTTTTTTTTGGAGTATTTACAGTATTCCTCAAATTTAGCTTGGGAGAGGTGGAAAAAAGATGTTCTGAAACTAGAAAAATCTAAGTTTGACCAACTTACGAGAGATATTGGTGCAATGAATAGAATATTAGAAAAAATTGATCCATCTTATGATGTAACAAAAGTTATAGTTAACTTAAATGTTATTAAGTCTATGTATAAGGAAAGAGAAGCTATTATGAAAAAAAATCTTAATTTTATTGAAAATATGCAAAATCCTTATAATGAAGATTGGATTTTAGACGGTCCAACAAAATATAAATTTAATCAAAAATTCTATACTTTAAGCAAATTTATTTTACCGGTAGTTTTAAGTTTAATCATATTTTTTCTTTATATTTTAATTAAACTTACAAGGCAAGACACACAAAATTGATTTTTTCAAATTTAAATAAAGTTAAAATTTTATCTTTTTTAAGCTGTGCAATTATTCCACTTTTAATTACAGGCCCTTTTTTACCAGATTTATTTTTAAGTTTGTTGTCACTATGGTTTCTATATTACATATTTAAAAATAAATTGTTTTATATTTTTAAAAATAAATTTTTCTATTTATTTTTAGCGTTTTGTTTATTTTGCATCTTTTCGTCATTGATGTCAGACAATATTAGGCTAAGTCTTGAAAGTTCTTTATTTTACTTTCGTATAGGAATATTTTGTTTATTAGTATCTTATTTGATTGAAAAAGATAAAAATGTATTAAATCATTTTTATTACACACTAATTTTTACATTTAGCATATTAGTTTTGTATGCGTTTATTCAATATTTCTTTAATTTGCATGTGCACCCTGCAAGAATTTCTTCTTTTTTTGGTGATGAATTAATTTTAGGATCTTATTTATCAAGATTATTACCTCTAGTAATTGCACTTTTCATTATAAGACCCAATAAAAATGATTTAGAAAAATATCTCTTTTTAATATTTGTTATATTTACCTATATATGTATCATTTTAAGTGGGGAAAGATCTGCATTTTTTTACGTAAATATGTCATTATTATTTATTTTAATTTTTGTTAGAATAAATTTGAAGTTTTTGGTTTCGTTGGTGGTTATTTTTGTAACCACATTTACTATTTTCTTTTTTACCCTTGATAGCAATCAAACAGGAAAACGTTTATTAGCAAGATATACAAAAAGTGTCGCCGAAACAATGAATCTTAATTATTATTTTAATAAAGATAAAAACACAGAAAATAAAGCAAAGAATATAATTGCAGGAAGAGATGGAGTTATAATTTTTTCAAATATCCACGAAACACTCTACAGAACTGCATTTAATATGTTTCTTGATAGACCTATAATTGGTCATGGACCTAAAATGTTTAGGGTTAAATGTAATGACCCAAAGTATTCAGTGATTATTGGATACTCAGAAACAGGCTCGTGCATGACTCATCCACACAATTTTTATATTCAATTATTAGCAGAGACTGGAATTATTGGTTTTTCTTTTCTATTTTTTCTATTTATTTACATAACATTTTTTTCAACAAAATTTTTGTATTATAATTTTTTTAAAAAGAATAAAATTTATTTAAACTACAATATTTGTCTATTAGCCTGTCTTTTAATAACGGTTTGGCCAATTGTACCTAATGGAAATTTCTTTAATAATTATTTAATGATAATTTATTCTTTACCATTAGGTTTTTTTAAAAAAAATTAAATTAGAAATACTATATTTCTAGTAATTATTGATAAAAATGATAATTGTACTATTTATTAAAAACAATGAAAAAAGCTTTAATCACTGGAATTACAGGTCAAGATGGATATTACTTAACTAAATTACTTCTAAAAAAAGGTTACTATGTTTATGGCATCAAAAGAAGAACCTCTTTAATTAACACTCAAAGAATAGACGAGTTTTTCAATAACAAAAAACTCCATGATAAAAAATTCACTCTTTTTCATGGTGATATGACAGATAGTTCAAGCTTGATTGGAATATTAAATAAAATCAAACCAGATGAAATTTATAATTTAGCAGCCCAAAGTCATGTTCAAGTTTCTTTTGAGATCCCAGAATATACTGCAAATTCTGATGCAATTGGTGTACTCAGACTGCTTGAGGCAGTGAGATCAGCGAATTTAACTCATAAAACTAAAATTTATCAAGCATCTACGTCAGAACTTTATGGAAAAGTAAAAGAAATTCCACAGAATGAAAAAACTCCTTTTTACCCAAGAAGCCCCTATGCTGTTGCTAAGCAATATGCGTACTGGATAGTAGTAAATTATAGAGAGGCATATAACATGTTTGCTTGTAATGGTATTTTATTTAATCACGAGTCTCCTTTGAGGGGAGAGACATTTGTAACTCGAAAAATTACTATGGGATTATCAAGAATAAAACTTGGTATACAAAAAGAATTAGTTTTAGGTAATTTGAACGCAAAAAGAGATTGGGGTCATGCAAAAGATTATGTAGAGGCAATGTGGAAAATGATGCAATTAAAAAAACCTGATGATTTTGTTATATCAACAGGGAAACAATATAGTGTAAGAGACTTTGTAAATAGCTCTGCAAAATATTTGGGAATTAAAATTAAATGGACTGGTAAAGGAATTAATGAAAAAGGAATTAATAAAAAAAATGGTAAAGTATTGATCAGAGTTGGAAAAAGATACTTTAGGCCAACAGAAGTTGAAACTCTTCTAGGTAATTCAAAAAAAGCTAAAAAAATCTTAAATTGGAAACCAAAAATTTCCTTCAATCAAATAGTAAAAGAAATGGTATTTAATGATCTTCAGAAAGCTAAATTAGAAGAAAAAATAAACTTATTTAAATTTAAAAATAATGTTGAAAGGTAAGATTTTTGTTGCTGGTCATAAAGGAATGGTTGGTTCATCAATTTTTAAACTTTTACAAGAAAAAGGTTACAAAAATCTAATTACAAAGTCACATTTAGAATTAGATTTAACTAATCAAGATGAAGTAACTAATTTTTTAAAAAAAAAAAAAAATTGATCAAATATACTTAGCAGCAGCCAAAGTTGGTGGAATTTATGCTAATTCAAAATTTCCAGCAGAATTTATCTATAAAAATTTAATGATTGAGGCAAATATAATTCATTCTGCTTATTTATGTGGAATTAAAAAACTACTATTTTTAGGATCAAGCTGCATTTATCCAAAAAAAACAAAAAAACCTATTAAAGAAGAATATCTTTTATCAAATAAATTGGAGTTCACAAACGAACCATACGCTATCGCAAAAATAGCAGGTATTAAAATGTGTGAAAGTTATAATAGACAATATGGGAAAAGCCATGGTCTAGATTATAGATCTATAATGCCTTCAAATTTATATGGGCCAGGAGACAACTATAATTTAAAAAATAGCCATGTAATACCAGCATTAATTAAAAAATTCCATGTTTCTAAAAAAAAAAAATTACCGCACGTTACTATTTGGGGAACTGGTAAACCAAAGCGAGAATTTTTACATGTTCATGATTTAGCTAAAGCATGCGTGCATGTCATGAATGTAAAAAAAAATTTGTACTATAGTAATATCAGTAAAATGAGTAGTCATATAAACGTAGGAACTGGAAAGGAAATAACAATAAAAAAATTAGCTGAACTAATTAAAAAAATAGTAGATTATAATGGTAAAATTAAGTTTGATACAACTAAACCTGATGGAACATTGTCTAAATTAATGGATAGTAGTCGTATTAGAAAATTAAAGTGGAAAAATGAAGTTAATTTAGAAGAAGGCCTCAAGCAGGTATATTCTGATTATAAAAAAATAAAATAATTAAATATCTTTGTATAAAAAAATTTATAACTAAATATATTTTGAAAAATGAAATATATTATTTTAATTAAATCTATATATACCTATTCAAAAAATAGCTTAATATCATTTTTAAGCTTATTTATAATAAAACTTATACCAAAAAAAAATATTTTAAAATTAATTGCTTCCTTAGAAAATAAAAATGTACTTGTACTTGGTACTGGACCAAGTTTAGACAGATTAAATCAAGAACTTATTGACAAGTATGATGTAATTTTTTTTTTAAATAATGCAATTAATGTTTCAAAGATATTTAATTTACAGCAAAAAAATAAAATATTTTTTAATTCTGATTTGTTTAGATTTAACCAATTAAAAAAGAATATTTACACTTTAGATAATTCATGGACATATGTTTTAATTCCAATTCATCTTCAATTATTTTTAAGTTTAATTAATTTTTATTTTAATAGAAAAGTTTTTTTATTAATTCCAAAATATAGAATAGGTTTTCCATTTGAAAAAAATGTTACAAAATCTTTCATTACATATAAGCTTTCAAAAAATAGCGATACAAAAATTAAATTAAATATCAATAATTTTAAAGTTTTTCCGCATACTGTTGCTTTAAATGCTTTTTATTTTTTAATATCAAGTGGAGTAAATAAATTACATTATCTTGGATGTGATTTTGATTCAGGGCAATCATTATATACTGAATATAAAGGAGCAGGTAACCTTACAAATAAGAAAGTTTATCTTTGGGTAAATAAGTTAAAAAAATTATCAAAGTATTATTCTATAGATTTTAAAGATTTAAAATAATAAACTGAATTATTTTGATAAATTAAAGAAAGCTAGATTAGAGTTTTATTCCTATGAAAATTGTTCATTTAAGTCATTCGGATATTTCTGGAGGAGCTAGTAGAGCAGCTTACAGAGTTCATAACATGCTTATAAGGAATAGTATAGATTCAGTGATGTGGGTAGATAATAAAAAATCAGAGAACAATACTGTATTCGGCCCTAGCTCAAAAATTGAAAAATTTATAAATGATAAGAAGCAACATTTAAGATTTCCTATAAACAAAATTTTAAATTCAAAATTATTTGGAATGCATTCTCCATCTATATTACCGTCTAAATGGTTAAATAAAATAAATTTTAGTGATGCAGATATAATCCACTTGCACTGGATTCAAGGAGAAATGCTCTCAATTAAACAAATTAGCAGAATAACCAAACCAATTATCTGGACATTTCATGACATGTGGCCCTTTTGTGGATGTGAGCATTATGCATATAATTCAAGATATTCCGAAGGATATAAAACTATAAATAGATCTCAAAATGAATATAGATTTTTTGATATAAATCGTTGGCGTTGGGAGCAAAAAATTAAATTTTTTAAAAAACCAATACAAGTCATTTCACCTTCAAGCTGGATGACTAATTGCATAAAAAAAAGTTACTTGATGAAAGATTGGCCTGTTCAAACAATTCCTCATCCTATCGATGTATTTAAATGGTATCCATTAGAAAAAAATAATTTAAGAAAAGAATTAAATTTGCCACAAAATTCAAAAATTATTATTTTTGGAGCAGCAGGAGGAGTAAATGATGTACGAAAAGGATTTAAGTTATTGGTGAATGCATTGAAATATTTAAAAAATACAGTCGTGAATAAAAGTTTTAATTTGATTATTTTTGGAGGCAATAATAAAGATTTTCATAAAGAAATAGATTTTAAAATTCATTACTTTAATGAAATACATGACGATAAAATTCTTCAAAAGCTATATAGTGCTGCTGACTTATTAATTGTTCCATCAAAATTAGAAACTTTTGGTCTTACGGCTTTAGAAGCGTTAGCGTGTGGAACTCCAGTAGTTGCTTTTAGAAACACAGGCCTTACAGATATAATTGAGCATAAAAAAAATGGTTACCTTGCTGAGTTTTTAGACGAGAGAGACTTGGCTGAAGGTGTTAGTTGGGTATTAGAAAATTTAAGTAAAAATATTTTGAATAAAAATTCTAGAGAAAGAGCTAAAAAATATTTTTCTGAAGAAGTAATTATAAAAAAATATGAAAATATCTATCAAAATTTGTTACTAAAAAAATAATACAATGCAAAAAAAATATTATAGAAAAAAAATTGAACAAAAATTTCGAGGGGTAAGAAGTTTAAAAAATCCTCAAAAAAAAATAAAAAAAGATAAACCTATAATTACAATTATAACCGTAACATATAATTGTGGTAATCTAATAGAGCAAACGATTAAAAGTGTTAAAGGTTTAAATTACGATAACCTAGAATATATAATTATTGATGGTAAATCTATAGATCAAACTCTAGATATAATAAAAAAATATAATAATTTTATTGATTTTTGGATATCACAAAAAGATAGAGGTATTTATAACGCAATGAATAAAGGTATAAAATGTGCCTCTGGTGATGCAATTTTTTTTCTTAACGCTGGTGATAAATTGAGAAGTAAAGAATTTATTAATTTAACAAAGTATTATAATAAAAATAAAAAATTATATGGTGACAATTTTGTTTTATGTGGAACTACTATATACACTAAAGGTTATCCAGGATTTCCATTTTTAAAAGAAAATTTTATACCTTTTCTTGGTAGACTTCCTTCCCATCAATCTATGCTGATACCAAGAAAACTCCAGCTAAAAAATATGTATGACGAAAGATTTCCAGTTAGTTCAGATAAAGATTTTAAATTGAAAATTTTTTTAAAAAAAGTGAAATTTATTAATAAAAAATTTATAGTTTGTTTAAGCTTACCAGATGGCAAATCACAAAATATAAAAAATCATTTAAATTTAAGAGCTCGTACAAACGAAATTTTTAATATATTTAAAAAAAACTATAATTTTTTATGGGCATTTATTTACTCTTTAATATTTTATTTGTGGAATGTGAGAAAAATAATAAATAAAAATTAAATCTTAATGAGAAATTTTTTTAATCAACAAATTAGTAATTTATATAATAATTATCAAAGTTTAATTCTTTATTTTGCAATTTCCTTTTATCCAATTTATTTATTTGGGTCAGGATCTATTCAACCTTCTCATTTTATTTTATTTGTATTTTCTATTATTGTTCTATTTAAAACAAAAATTCCTTTGGATAGATATTTTTATACATTTTTGTCTTTTTTAATTTATTGTTATTTTGTAAGTATATTCTATCTTTATCATGACTTATATATTTACAACGATATTAATCTATATATCTCGTCATCTAAAACACCTACACTAAAGTATTTAAGAGAATTAATTTTTTTAACTTATAATTTTATTCTAACAATATCACTATTATCATTTTTCAATTATCAAAAAAAATATGTTGTAATATTTTACGGACTCGCAACTGCAATATTAATTATTCTTTTTTCTTTATTATATGGAATTTTAAATGGAAGCCTAGCATTTCGTTTTACTGGTTATTTTAATAATCCAAATCAACTAGGATATTTTTGCGTATGTGTATTTTCTTTAACTTATTTGCTTTATAGAAACCTATATATTCCTTATTATTTAATGATTATTTTACTATCAATAATAATTTTATTTTCTGTTTTAACATTATCAAAAGCATCTTATATATCTTTATTTTTTTGTGTAATATTTGCAGTTAAACCATACAATTATAAATATTTTAGATTATTTGAAATTATAGTTGTTTTATTAATGATTTTTACATTTCTTCTATTTTTTCAAAATATTTCAGAAATGTTTTTTTTTGATCGTTTAATAAATATGTGGACAGAACAAGATAGTTCGTTACGGGTAAGGGGTTATTTAATTTTTTTTGAAGCAAATTCTCTTCAAGCTTTATTTGGTATGGGAATAAAGAATGCAATAAGTATACAGCAATATGATATCCATTCCACTTTAGCAATGATTGTATCTTCTTTTGGTTTTGTTGGTTTTACAATTTTTTGTAGCTTATTATTATTTTGGGTTTTAGACATAAATAAATCTTATGGTTTCCGTGGAGTAATTTGTGTATGTGTTCCATCATTGCTTTATGGGCTGACCCACAATGGATTAAGATTTTCGATGTTTTGGATAATGTTTGCTGTATCGATATATTTCAGCAAAGAGTTAATTAAAAAAAACTTTAAAGATTAATTAATAAAAGTAATTTTAAGTTATTTAAAATTAATATAAACAAATATTTAAATTTTAATTTTTTATAATGAATACTAAAAAACTTAGATTATGTATAATTGGCTTGGGATATGTGGGCTTACCTTTAGCAGCAGAATTCTCAAAAAAAAGGAAAGTAATAGGTTATGATATTAGCCCATCTAGAATTAAAGAGTTAAAATATGGTTTTGATAGGACATTAGAAATTAATAATGGAAGTTTTAAAATTAATAGAAATTTAGAATTATCTAATACAATTGAAAATATTAAAAACTGTAATTGTTATATTGTGACAGTACCAACTCCAATAAACAAAAATAATAAACCAGATTTGTCATTGTTATTAAAGGCAACGAAATCAATTGGAAAAATTCTTAAACCTGAAGATATAGTAATTTACGAGTCTACAGTTTATCCAGGTTGTACTGAGGAAAAATGTGTACCAATATTAGAAAAAATATCAGGACTAAAATTTAATAAGGATTTTTTTTGTGGTTACAGCCCTGAAAGAATAAATCCAGGAGATAAAAAACATAGAATTAAAAATGTTAAGAAAATTGTTTCTGGATCCACAAGTAAAATAACAAACTTAATTGATAAACTTTACAGCGAAATTATAGTTGCTGGAACTTATAAAGTTAAAAGTATTATTGTTGCTGAAGCAGCAAAAGTTATTGAAAA
>MDTB01086177.1_pt1 | contig 11824 bp, 11 predicted proteins | sample 811161 | NCBI WGS metagenome assembly MDTB01 (sample SAMN05326650, study PRJNA326480) | marine metagenome | isolation source: seawater | place: Mediterranean Sea | collected 2009
CCTAGGTAAAGCATTAATACTGTTGTCATATTAAATAAAAAACCAAAAGCAGCAAATCCCATTGTGTATTTTAAATAATTTGTTCTTTTATTTAATACATGAAGTTGATTTTCCCATTCTGGAGGAATTTTTTTTTCAAAAGTATATTGATCGTGAATTTGTCTTATTAAAGCGCTTAATGTGTGAAACCTAGTACTATACATCGTCATCATTAAAGGAATAGCTGGAAACATTAATGCTGCAACTGTGTAATCAATATTCATATCGAATCAAATTGATTATGAAGTTAGTGTTTGATATTTACAAGTAATATTTCATGCATCATTTAAGAATTTTTATAGATTTAACAAGATTAAATAAGCCTATTGGTTTTATGTTATTGTTCTGGCCATGTTCATGGGGCTTAGCTTACGCATACTTTTTAAATAAAGATAATAATTTATTTATTTATTACTTGTTTTTATTTTTTCTTGGTTCAGTTTTAATGAGAAGTGCTGGATGTATTTTTAATGACATAGTTGATAAAGATTTTGATAATAAAGTTAAAAGAACAAAAGATCGACCTATTGCTGCAAAGAAAATATCGCTAGCTCAATCTTTTTTTTATGTAATTATTCTTTGTTTGTTTGCATTTATTATTTTAATTCAATTTAATTTTCTTACTATAATTTTAGGTATAAGCTCCATGTTCTTAGCTTTTGCTTATCCTTTTATGAAAAGAATTACTTATTGGCCTCAATTATTTCTTGGGATAACTTTCAATTGGGGGATTATCATGGCATATACTGCAATGATTAATGATGTATCGATTGGTGTTATAACTCTTTATATATCGGCCATATTTTGGACATTGGGTTATGACACCATTTATGGAGCACAGGATATGTCGGATGATGAAATAATTGGGATAAAATCTACCTCAATAAAATTTAAAAAAAATATAAAACTATTTATATCTGGCTCGTATTTAGTTAGTCTAGGATTAATTTTATATTTATTTAATAATTTCTTAGGTTTAAATATATTCTCACTTTTTTTATTTCTTTTTGCTCTTAGTCTTTTTTTTCAAATAATTAAATTTAAAAAAAGAAAACCTAAAAACTACCTACAATTATTTAAATTTAATAATTTTTCAGGTATGTTTTTGTTTTTAAGTATTTTAAACCTAAATTAAATAATGAAATTTGATGAACTAATAAATATCTTAAAAAGGCTTTATAAGGAATACGTAAAATTTCATCTTAACAGAATTTTTTTAGCATTATTCTTATCTGTCATTGTTGCTGGTAGTACCGCCGCTATTGCTTGGTTGTTAGATCCAGCAGTAAAGAAAATATTTGAAGAACAAAATAAAACTTATGCATGGTCCATACCTTTGCTCATAGTGATTGCATTTGCAAGTAAAGGCTTATCTCTTTATTTTGCAAGGGTAAATATTATAAGAGTAGGCCAAGAAGTTGCTGGAAAAATTCAAAAGGAAATAGCAAATAACATACTTGTTACCGATATCCAGACTCTTGATAATAGACATTCAGGAAAATATATATCAAATATTTTATTTGATGCTAACCAAGTCCAAAACCTTGTAAGTGCTGGTGTTTTAAATTTAATTAAGGACACATTAACGGTAATCGCACTAGTTTCTTTAATGTTTTACCAAAATTGGAAATTAGCATTATTTGCAATATTAATGATGCCTTTAGCCGGTGGTCTTGCAAAATCTTTGGGTAAGAGAATTGGAAAAGCTACTTCAAAAGCAGGAGAGTCCTCCGGTAGGCTAGCAGCATTTTTATCAGAAATTTTTAAAGGATCTAGAATGATAAGAATCTATCAACAAGAGAAAGAGGAAAATAAAAAAGCTGAGTTAGTAATAGACGATCTTGTAGAAAAAAATATTAAAATTGGGAGTGTTTTAATTAGAGCAACACCAATAATGGAAATATTGACAGGATTCATGATCGCAGGATTTATTATTTTCGCTGGAAAATTAATTGCTGTTGGAGAGCTAGGAGTTAATAATTTTTTTTCTTTTTTAGCAGCAATGATGTTGGCTTATCAACCTATTAGATCTTTAGCCACAATTAATATGGCAGCCTATCAAGGAGCATCTGCGTACAAAAGAATAAGTAAAATTATTGATAAAAAAATTGAAATTGAGGAGAAAAAAGAACTTCCGTCTTTGATATTAAAAAATTCTGATATTAAATTTGAAAATGTTGGATTTAAATATGAAACTACAAATGATAAAGCAATTAAAAATATATGTTTAGATATAAAAGGAAATACCATGGCTGCTTTTGTTGGGCACAGTGGAGCAGGAAAAAGTACCATTATAAATTTACTGCCTAGGTTTTACGACCCTCAAGAAGGATTAATTAAGATTGATAACCAAGATATTAAAAGTATTTCATTGTCATCACTAAGAAAAAACATATCTATGGTCAGTCAAGATGTAATCTTGTTTGATGATACTATAAAAAATAATATTGCATATGCAAAAGAGACAGCATCAATGGATGAGATTTCAAAAGCATGTAAGTTTGCTGCCGCCGACAGCTTCATAGAAAAATTACCTAAAGGATATGATACAATGATAGGTGAAAATGGAATAAGACTTTCAGGAGGCCAAAAGCAAAGAATTTCAATAGCAAGAGCTATTTTAAAAGAGTCCCCAATAATTTTATTAGATGAAGCTACTTCGTCTTTAGATGCGGAGTCAGAAGAAATAGTTCAAAATGCCATCAACAACTTAACAAAAAACAAAACAACCTTAGTTATAGCACACAGGCTTTCCACTATTCATAATGCAGATACAATTTTTGTAATAAAAGACGGTACAATAATTAATTATGGCACTCACAATTTTCTTATTGATAAATGTGAAGAATATAAGATGCTTTATAAAAAACAATTAAAGTAAAATGATTACATTATACAGAGTCTTAACTTTTATAATGTATCCTTTGATATTTTTATTTATTTTAATAAGAATACTTCTAAATAAAGAGGACCCAAAAAGATACAAAGAAAAACTACTATTTTCTCATTTTAAAGTTGAAAAAAATCAATCTAAAAGACTGATTTGGTTTCATGCATCCAGTATAGGCGAGTTTAAAAGCATTATACCAATAATCCAAAAATTAAATCTTAAAGGAGAAAATTTTGAAATTCTCATTACGACAACTACTTATAGCTCAAGCGCTCTTGCTAAAGATGAACTAAAAAATCTCAAAAATGTTCGACATCGATTTTTTCCTATAGATGTAAGTTTTTTGATTGATAAATTTTTAAATTTATGGAAGCCAGATAGAATTTTTCTCGTAGACTCAGAAATTTGGCCAAATCTAATATTGTTGGCTAATCAAAAAAAAATTCCAATCGCTTTATTAAATGCCAGATTAACAAAAAAAACTTTTAATAGATGGTTAAAATTTAAAAATATTTCTTTAAAAATATTTAGTAAATTTGAATTGTGTCTCACTGCAAATACCCAAACAAAAGAGTTCCTAAAGAAACTTGGAGCTAATAATATTTTTTTTTATGGAAATATCAAACTTATTGAATATTTAAATGATACAAACGAAAATAATATTAATTCAGATTTTTTAAATAAAAAAAGATTTTGGTTTGCTGCAAGCACTCACGAAGGTGAAGAAGTTCTATGTTTAAAAACACACAAAATTATAAAAAATAGATATAAAGATATAATTACAATAATAGCACCTAGACATATTGATAGAGTTCAAAATATTAAAGATTACTGCGAAAATCTTAAATTAAATTCACAATTATTAAATAAAGGTGAAAAAATTGAAAGAGATAAAGAAATTATTATAATTAATTCCTATGGAATTTTAAAAGAATATTTTAAATATGCTAAAAGTGTATTCATTGGTAAATCTTCTATTTTAAAATTAAAAAACAATTCTGGACAAAACCCGTTAGATGCAGCTAAATTTAGATGTAAAATTTACCATGGTCCATATGTAGCAAACTTTCAAGATATTTACCAAATTTTACAAGATCAAGGTATCTCCAAAAAAATAAATTCTCATGAAGATTTAAGCTACAACTTATTAAAAGATCTAGAAGATCCATTAAAGGGGGAAGGTGTAGTTTCAAAAAATCTGGAAACAATTTGTAAAAAAACTATGGTTAGTACTATGGATAGTATTAATAAATTTATCCTATGAAACTAAAAAAACCAAAATTTTGGGACATAAAATCTAAGTTTAACTACAAAGCAATATTACTACTTCCTATTACTCTAATTATATTACTAATTATATTTCTTAAAAAAAAAGTAACAAAAGTCCATGATTTTAAAATTCCTATTATTTGTGTAGGAAATATTTATATTGGTGGTACCGGTAAAACTCCCACATCTATTTTTTTAGCAGATGAACTTGAAAAACTAAATTACAAACCTGTAATAATAAAAAAATATTATAAAAATCATGCAGATGAACATAATTTAATAAAAAGTAGAAATAAAAATTTAATTTTATGTAATAATAGAATTGAGGGAATAAATGATGCATACAATGATAATTTTAAAACAGTTATTCTTGATGATGGAATGCAAGATTATAAAATTAAGAAAGACCTAAATATTGTGTGCTTTCATCAAAATCAACAGGTTGGAAATGGTTTTGTTTTACCGTCTGGACCCCTAAGAGAAGATTTAAATGCTTTAAAAAATATTGATGTAGTTTTAATCAATGGAAAGAAAGATAATATTTTTGAAAAAAAACTTTTAAGCATTAATAACAGATTAGATATATTTTACTCTTATTATAATCCGATTAATATAGATCAATTTAAAAATCATAATTTGTTAGCTTTGGCAGGCATTGCAAACCCTGAAAATTTTTTTATGCTACTTGAAAATAATAATTTAGTAGTGAAGAAAAAAATGTTTTTTCCAGATCATTACGAATTTACTAAGAAAGAAATACAGGAAATAACGAACATCGCTGATAAAAATAATTTAAAAATTATTATGACTGAAAAAGATTTCCATAAAATACATAAATATAATTTGGAAAAAATAAATTACCTCAAAATATCTTTAGAAATTTTTGATAAAGATAAATTTATTAAAAGAATTAAAAAAATATATGATTAAATTAATTATTTATTTTTTTCAATCATTAATTATTTATCTTCTATTTTCTATTGGAAGAATTTTAGGAATAAAAATTAGCAGAAATTTTTTTTCTTATCTTTTCTTATTTTTTGGGCCTATTTTCAAGTCAAATAAAATCATAGATAAAAATTTAAAAATATTTTCTAGGTACTCATCTCTAGAGAAAAAAAAAATCGTTAAGGATATGTGGAAAAATTATGGCATGACTTTTATTGAGTATATATTTTTAGATCAATTTCTTAAAAATAATTTTCGTATAACCTTTAAAGGTGAAGAATACTTAAATGAAGTTTATAAAAGTAAAAAACCTGTAATTTTTGTTTCTGGTCATTTTGCTAATTTTGAACTTATGTCGATGGAAATAAACAAGAAAAATATTCAGCTTGCAACAATCTACAGGCCTCTGAATAATATTTTTTTAAATCCTTTCATGGAATTTTTAAGAAAAAAATATGTTTGTCCTAACCAAATAAAAAAGGGATTAAATGGTGTTAGAGAGGCAATTAAATATTTAAAGAAAGGTTGTTCAATTGCCCTAATGATTGATCAAAGAGTTAGTGAAGGAGAAAAAATTACTTTTTTTGGAGAAAGTGCTTTTACTACGACTCTGCCTGCACAACTTTCTTTAAAGTTTGGTTTAAATATTATTCCAGTATTTATTGAAAGAACAAAACAAAATGACTTTTACCTTGAATTTCAAGAACCAATTAAAAGCAATGAATTCAAAGATAAAATAAGATTGACTGAGGTTTTAAATAAAAAACTTGAAAAAATGATTTTAAGAAAACCTCACCAATGGATATGGACACATAACAGATGGAAGTAAATCTCTATTTTTTATGATTTTTAAGTTTTTCGTTTGCCTCAATTGCCGAGTAATAGGCTTCTTGTAAATCCACATTCCAATAATTTAAATTCCTTAAATCTATTTCTTTTCCGGATACAGCGCATATAACGTGATCGCCCTCTTCTATCATTTCGTAATAGTTGTGTTTAAAAATAAGTTTAGCTTTTTTTTTTGCCATCCATAAATTATACAATATAAGGATTGGCATGAATATTGGAATAATAGGTAGCGGAGGACGTGAGCACGCAATATGTAAGAAAATATCTCAATCAAAGCTAACTAATAAAATTGTTTGTTTTCCAGGAAATGCTGGCACTGCATCTTATGCAATAAATGTAGATGTGAACATTTTAAATTTCAAAAAAATTCTTTATTTAATCAAATTTTATAAAATAGACCTTGTTATAGTTGGACCTGAAGAACCACTTGTGAAGGGTATAGTTGATTTTTTGAAAAAAAATAAAGTCAAGGTTTTTGGACCAAGAAAGTATGCTTCTAAATTAGAAGGCTCAAAAGCTTTTATGAAGAAACTTTGTTTTGAAAACAAAATTCCAACTGCAAAATTCAAAATATGCTCAAAATCTTATCAAGTAAAAAAATTTATAGAAACTTGTGGATTGCCAATTGTTGTAAAGGCTGACGGACTGGCCGCAGGAAAAGGTGTTTCTATTTGTAAAAATAGTAAAGATGTGATGAACAAAAGTGAAGAAATTTTTAAAGGTAAATTCAAATCCTCAAACAAAGTAGTTTTGGAGGAATTTTTACAAGGTGAAGAAGCAAGTTACTTTTTGATTGTTGATAATAATAGTTTTAAATTTTTTGGTAATGCTCAAGATCACAAACGTGTGTTCGAAAAAGATAAAGGCCCTAACACTGGAGGTATGGGTGCTTACTCACCAGCTCCTATAATAAATAAATTATTAGAAAAAAAAATTATTAATAGAATAGTTAAACCAACATTAATCGCATTAAAAAAGAAAAAACAGCTTTACAATGGATTTTTATATGCAGGCTTAATGATCAAAAATAATGAGCCATATTTAATTGAGTATAATGTTAGAATGGGTGATCCTGAATGCCAAGTAATTTTACCAAGATTAAAAACGGATTTAGTTAGAATAATTTATAAAGCAATAAATCATGAATTAAAAGAAATAAGTATCAAATGGAAAAAAGAGAAAAGCATGACAATTGTTTTTTGTGCAAAAGGATATCCAGGTAAATATAAAAAAAATATTAAAATAGACAAAATTAATAAATTAAGATTATCAAACAAGGAATTTATTTTTCATGCTGGAACAAAATATTTAAATAAAAAACTTTTATCTAATGGTGGAAGAATTTTTAATGTTACTATATTAGGAAAGAATTTTTATAAGATAAGAAAAAATATTATATCAATATTTAAAAAATTAAATTTAAAAAATGGTTTTTATAGAAAAGATATAGGTTGGAAAATAATAAATAAAAAATGAGAGTAATAAGTGGTTTTCTAAAAGGAAAAAAGATTAATTATTTGAAGAATATTAATACAAGACCTCTTAGAGACTCTGTAAAAGAAAGTATTTTTAATATTTTAACGCATACCAAATTAAGAAATTTAAAAATTGAGGGAGCCAAAGTTTTAGATTTATATTCTGGGATAGGCTCTTTTGGTATAGAGTGCATTTCTAGGGGCGCAGAAGAAGTTACTTTTATTGAAAAAGATATAGAAGCTTCGAATATTTTAAAAGAAAATTTAATTAAATTATCAGTTTTAAATAAATCTAAAATAATAAATGATAAAATAGAAAATTTTTTAAATAAAGATTTTAAAAAAAATTTTGATATTATTTTTTTAGACCCTCCTTTTAAAGATAATAAATTTATTGATAATCTAAAAATTATCAATCAAAAAAGTTATTACAATAAAGAACACATCATAATAATTCATCGCGAGAGGAAAACGAAAGATAACTTTAAAGATTTAATTAAGTTAATTAATATAAAAGATTATGGAAGATCTAAAATTATTTTTGGATATTTTAACTAAGAAATTTTTTTGTAAGAGTTTTAATTTGCTCCACGCCTGGTTGGTCAAACGGGTTTATACTAATTAGTTTTCCAATTAAGATGGTTTCTAGAATAAAATAAGAAAACAATTTGCCGAGCACCTGTTCATCATTTTTTTTTATTTCAAATAATCTAAAAGGTATCTTTTTTTTTTTAAACGCTTTAACTAAAGCTTTTTTTTGAGCATCTTTGATTTGTCCTAAGGATTTATTATTCAGAGCTTTGTTTACAAATTTTGACTTTTCTAAATTTATTTTTTTTTGTGTCTTGTTTTCATTGCTAAAAATATAAAATAATTTATCTTTTGGCCCGTCTAAGTACAATTGTAATAAACTATGATGATCTTTCGGAACGTTTGAAATCATTGGCAGAAAACCATTATTTTTTTTTCCCAAACTTTCAGCGACCAACTGCTGAAGCCAGAATAAAAAATTTTCTAATTCTGGGTAATAATTTATAAAAATAATATTTTTGAATTTTTTATTTTTTAGTACACTTGATAAACTTATAGAGCTATCCTTAAGAAATAATTTACTAGAGCCTCTAAAAAAATCTTTTAAGTTAGACCTTAATTTAAATATATTTAAACCCATTAAAAAAGCAGGAACCACTCCTACTTCGGATAAAACTGAATATCGACCACCAATATTTTTTTTGTGTTCAATGTACTTTAACTCTAATTTTTTAGCTAGATTATATAAGTCACTATTTTTTTTATCGGAAATAACAATAATATTTTTAGCTCTTTTTTTAAATATTTTAAGAGATAAGGCATTAGATATAGTTTCAATGGTGTTGCCAGATTTTGAAATAATAATAAAAAGAACTTCTGATAATTTTTCTTTTCTCTTAAATGCAATTGTTTTATTCCCATTTATATCATCAAAAAAATAAATTTTTTTTTTTATTTTTTTTTCTAAGAAAGTATGTATTGCTTCAATCCCTAAAATAGAGCCGCCCATCCCTATAATTGCAATTTTTTTATATTTTTTATATTTTTGTAATTCTAAAAATTTAAAATTTAAAGAAAATTTGCTATCTAAAACATTTATTAAATTTTTCTTATTACTTAATTCATTTTTTAAATTAAAAAAAATCTTATTAAATTTTTTTAATAAATTATAATAAAATTTATCTTTTTTTATAATCGAAGAAAAATAATTTTCTAAATTTAAGTTACTTGTAATCACTCTTTAATTTTTTCTAATATTGATTTTTCAATAGATTTTGTCTTTACGTTTTCTTTTGCATCACGCTTTGGACCTTTAAGTATTTTCTTAATTTTTTCCTCTTGACTAATTTCTTTTTTTATAATGGAACCTGGTTCTGGGATTTTTTCATAATTTGGTGGTAAAACTAAAGGACCTTTTTTTTTTACTAAAAATTCATCAGTAGTCTTAATTTTTTCATTTCTTAATACTTTTCCCAAATTTCCACAAGAAGTAATTAAAAATATTAGACCTATGATTAATATTAAATTTTTTTTCATCTATTTTTTTTTAATAATCCGCTTAATAATAATAAAATCACTCCTAAAGAAATAAATATATCTGCTACATTAAATACAAACCAGTGAAACTCATTATAATGTAAATCTATAAAATCTGGAACTGCTTTATAAATTACTCTATCATAAAAATTTCCAAGAGCGCCCCCTACAATTATTGAATACACGAATTTATCTAAATATTTAGAAATGATAATGATATAAAATAAAGCAAATATTACCATTCCTATTAAAAAAGTAATTATATTGTAAAAAAATGTAGAATCTGTGCTTAAAAATCCGAATCCAATTCCAATATTCCAAATTAATTCTACGTTTAAAAAATCATTAATGAAATAACTTCTTTCATTAAAAGAATTAATAATTTTTTCTTTTGTAAATCTATCACAAGCAAAAATAAGTAAAATCAATAAACTGAAAAAAATATTTTCTCTCTTTAATAACAAGTTTTCAATTTTTTTAATTTTAAAAAAAAAATTCATCAAGTTTTGGATAAGGTCTTTTTACATCTTAAGCATTCTTTTTCTAAAATTTTCCAGCACCGTGGACATTTATCACCGACAGCTTTTTTTACCTCTATTTTGATATCATCTTGATTTTCAGATTTTATTCTTTCTGCTTTTGATGTAATGAAATATTCTGCTAAATCTAAATTATCTAAAATATCGTATTTTTCCTTTTTACATTTTATTTTGATTTCAGCTTCTAAGCTTGAACCGATCTCTTTGTTTGCTCTTTTTTCCTCTATTGCAATATTAGCTTCTTGTTTAATTTTAAATAATTCTGACCATTTTTTATTTAGGTTATCATTTTTCCAATTATCTGGTACTTCTACAAACAGGCTCTCATGAATGCTTTTGTTTTCTTTACTTACAAGACTAAAAATTTCCTCAGTAGTAAAAACTAAAATGGGAGCAAACCATTTAAGCAAGCTTTCTAGAATAATATTTAAGACTATTACGCAGTTTTTTCTCTTTTTTGAGTCTACACTATCGCAGTAGAGAGAATCTTTTCTAATATCAAAATAAAAAGATGAAAGATCTAATGTACAAAAATTTAAAAGTTCTTTATACAATTTGTGTAAATTATAGTTTTGTAAGTTTTTTTTAAATGATTGATCTGTTTTATAAAGTTTATGTAGGATATATTGTTCTAATTCATCAAAATCTTTTACATTTATTTTATTAAAATCTTGTTTTGCAAAATCATCTTTTAGGTTACCAAGCATATATCTGAATGTATTTCTTATTTTTCTGTATGACTCTGCATGTTGGGCTAAAATACTTTTGTCTATTCTAAGATCTTCAGCATAATCCGACGAAACAACCCAGACTCTTAAAATATCTGCTCCGTAATTTTTCAAAATATCTTCAGGAGAGATTACGTTGCCCATTGATTTTGACATTTTCATACCTTTTCCATCAACTACGAATCCATGTGAAAGAATGCTATTAAAAGGAGCTTTTCCTCTAGTACCGCAAGACTCTAGTAAAGAGGAATGAAACCAACCTCTATGTTGATCTGATCCTTCTAGATACATATCAGCAGGCCATTTTAAATCTTTTCTTTTTTCTAATACGAAACTATGTGTTGATCCGCTATCAAACCAAACTTCAACAATATCTTTAAGTTTTTCATAATCATTTGTATTGTAATCATCTCCTAGAAAAGCTTTTGAGTCATCTGTAAACCAGCAATCTGAGCCTTGTTTTTCATAAATTGAAGCTATTCTTTCTATAACTTTTTTATCTCTAAGAGGTTCTTTAGTTTTTTTATTAATAAATATTGGTAATGGTACACCCCAAACTCTTTGTCTTGAAACACACCAATCTGGTCTCCCTTCAACCATTGACAATAATCGATCTTTCCCTTTTTTTGGATAAAATTTTGTTTCATTAATAGCTTTAACTGCTTTATTTCTCAAATTATTCTTTTGCATAGAAATAAACCATTGTGGTGTTGCTCTATAAATGAGTGGGGCTTTTGATCTCCAAGAATGTGGATAGCTATGTGTAAGTTTGTTGTTTTTTAAAAGTTTTTTTTGCTCTTTAAGTTTTTCAATAACAACTGGGTCTGCTTTAAAAATATGTGTGCCAGTAAAATGTTGTATTTCTTTAGTGTACAAGCCCGCATTATCTACAGTGTATAGTGATGGAATATTATTTTTAAGACATAAATTAAAATCATCTGCTCCATGACTTGGGGCACAATGAACGAATCCTGTTCCTTGATCTAAATTCACAAATTGTCCATCCAGCATAGGAACATC
>MDTB01041821.1_pt1 | contig 11823 bp, 11 predicted proteins | sample 811161 | NCBI WGS metagenome assembly MDTB01 (sample SAMN05326650, study PRJNA326480) | marine metagenome | isolation source: seawater | place: Mediterranean Sea | collected 2009
AGCTAAACTGTCTTTGCAGGGTGAGATTGTACTGCAGTAGGTGACTCGTCAAATCGATCGGGCCCGGGGTCTTCAAACAGTTTCTTTTCGGGTAGGTTGGTGGAGACGGGATTTTAACGGAACGGACAGGAATGGGAGACATTCAGGTAGCTTTCGCGCTTGCCGCTGAGCTAATTTTTTCAGGAGACGCGGACCTGTTCGAAATTATCGGATTGTCGCTATCGGTCAGCGTTGCCGCTGTAGGCCTTGCCTGCGCGTTAGGGATGACACTTGGGGCAACGATTGCCGTGACCCGATTTCCCGGAAGACCGGCCTTTATCGTTCTACTGAATGCCTTGATGGGATTACCGCCAGTTGTGGTCGGGCTTGCCGTCTATTTAATTTTATCTCGCGCGGGACCGCTTGGCGTTCTCGGTCTACTTTATACGCCCACGGCGATGATTGTCGCTCAGACGATCCTAGTGACCCCGGTTATCGCAGCGCTGACCCGGCAGGTGGTCGAGGATCTACATCATGAATACGAAGAATCCCTCAAATCCCTCGGCGTCAACGGGATAGGGCTCATTCAAACTCTGCTTTGGGATGCGCGTTACAGCCTGATCACGGTGGCCCTTGCCGGATTTGGCCGTGCGGTTGCCGAAGTAGGAGCCGTGATTATCGTGGGCGGCAATATTGATCATCTTACACGGATGATGACCACGGCTATCGCACTCGAGACCTCTAAGGGGAACCTAGCGCTGGCGCTGGCGCTCGGGATTGTGTTGGTTGGGATATCTTTGGCGGTAAACGGCGCTGTATCCGGGCTTGGCGGTGTAGCCGGACGGAGGCGGAATGTCTGATTCCATCCTGCCGGTCTCAGCCCGTAATCTACGCTACAACATTAACAGCGTAGAACTTATAGGTAATATCTCGATGACGGTCGGGCCGGGCGCTTTTACCGTCGTTCTTGGCCCTAACGGTGCCGGCAAAAGCCTCTTGCTCCGATTGCTCCATGGATTAATCGCGCCGACATCCGGGTCGATTGACTGGACCGGGTCTGCAAATTTGAATGGTCGAACCCTCCGACAGCGCCAGGCGATGGTTTTTCAGCGTCCTGTTCTTTTGCGCAGGTCGGTCGAAGCAAATGTCAAATACGCGCTAAAATGGCAGGGGGCTCGGCCGAATGACCTTCGGGCAGCTAGTGAATACGCGCTGGAGCGGGCAGGGCTAGCGGAGCGGCGGCGGGTGCCCGCGCGATTACTATCGGTCGGCGAGCAGCAACGGCTTGTGGTTGCCCGCGCGCTTGCTGGTAAGCCGGACATCCTTTTCCTCGATGAGCCGACGGCGAGCTTAGATCCGGCATCGGTCCAGCAGATTGAGTCGCTTTTGATTGAGGCTAATGCGGCCGGGACGGCGATGGTACTGGTTACCCATGATATCGGTCAGGCGCGTCGGCTGGGACAGAAAATCGTCTTTGTCCATCGCGGACGACTTATTGAAAACAGCTCTGCCGATTTGTTTTTTGGCTCGCCGCAATCGGACGCGGCCCGGGCTTATCTGGAGGGGGAGATTGTTGTTTAAGTGCTGGCTTCTTCTCGTTTGTTCTTTGGCGGTTTTCATGCCGGGGACTGCATTGGCGTTGGACCGCACTTTTGTAATCCTACAATCAACTACTTCGACCCAAAATTCTGGTCTTTTCGACGCCATTCTTCCTAAATTTCGCGCAAAGACAGGAATCGAAGTTCGCGTTGTTGCGGTCGGGACCGGTCAGGCTCTTAAAAACGGGCGCAACGGTGACGGCGATGTTTTGCTGGTTCATGCTCGTGCCGCCGAAGACCGCTTCGTCGCTGACGGCTTCGGCGTTGAACGCCGTGACCTGATGTATAATGATTTTGTCATCGTCGGTCCCCCCAACGACGTCGCTATGTTGAGGAATATGCGTGATGCGCCGGCTGCATTGTCCAGGATCGCAGATGCCAACGCGCTCTTCGTCTCGCGAGCCGATAACAGCGGCACGCACATCAAAGAACGTTCGTTGTGGCGGGAGAGTGGCGTCGATCCGTCAAACGCCAGCGGAACGTGGTATCGCGAGACCGGCAGCGGTATGGGGGCAACCCTCAACACCGCCGTTGGCATGGGTGCGTACACGCTTATCGACCGCGCAACGTGGGTCAGTTTTGGCAACAGGCGGGATTTCAGGGTGCTGGTCGAAGGCGACAAACGCCTGTTCAATCCCTATGGGGTGATGCTAGTGAACCCGGCGCGGCATCCACATGTAAACGCCAAAGGTGGGCGGGCCTTTATTGCTTGGTTAACTAGCACCGAGGGCCAGTCGGCAATAGCAGCTTATAGGGTCTTTGGAGCCCAGCTTTTTTATATTTTTCCGCAGTAAGAGAATATGACACACAACTCATATATCGAAATAAACCCACTTAATGCGGGTGTTTTGATTGGCGCGTGTTGGTTTCTAACAGGCGGCAATGCGGTCGTCTTTTGACCGGTTAGGGGTCATCTGTCGGACTGAGACTGACACCGATACTTTTTTTCGACGGAATTTGAGGGGCCCGTTTGTGTTAGAAAGGCGTATAATATTAATAAAATTATAAGAATCTGTGCGTTAAGCGCATGATATAAAATCGGCAGGCTGCAAGGAACGATATGGACACGCTGACAGGAATGAGGCTTTTTAACAAAGTGGCGGAAACTGGTAGTTTTTCTGCGGCGGGCCGATCGATCGGGCTTGCGCCGTCATCGGTGTCTCGCCAGATCAGCGCGCTGGAAGATCAACTCGGAACGCGCCTTTTCAACCGGACCACCCGCAAATTAAACCTTACCGAAGCGGGGGAGATCTATCTCGGGCATACGGAAAGAATCGTTTCCGATATTGAAGAGGCCAATTCGGCCATCACCGAATTACAGGATGAGCCTCGAGGTACTTTACGGGTCAACATTCCAGTTGTATTCGGGCGCCGATATATAGCCACCACGCTGCCTGAATTCTTAGACCGTTACCCCGATCTGTCGGTCGAACTTCAGGTAACCGATCATTATGTTGATCTGATCGAGGAAGGCGCGGATCTTGCAATCCGTGTTGGCGGGCTGACGAACACCAGCTTCATTGCCCGCAAGCTCAGCGGTATCCAGCGGCTGCTGGTTGCGAGCCCGGACTATATTGCTAAGCACGGTGCGCTCGAAACGCCAGAAGACCTAATACATCACAATTGCTTCCATTTTCGCATCAATCCCGGCGAGACCCACTGGGATCTCGAAAACAAGAAGACGGGCAAGGTCACCGATATCAGTGTTCAGGGGAATCTGAGGTCCAACAATGTGGAAGCTGTGAATGCGGCGATGCTCAATGGCGGCGGTATCGCGTTATTGCCGTCTTGGGTCGTCGGTAAGGATATTCAGCGCGGCGATGCGACAGTATTGCTGCCGGACTACCACGCTAAGGCGCGACATACGGACTCGGCCGTCTACGCAGTCTATCCATATACAAGAAATGTATCGGCCAAGGTACGAGCTTATATCGATTTCATCGCCGAAAAATTCAAGACCGAGCCTGATTTTCGGATGGAAGACGGTGACTAGCCGGGCGATGTGTCCGCGATATAGCAAAGACGTAATCCCGGAATGCGTCGCTAATCTCACGAAAGGCCTGAAGCGTTTGAAACTTTGTTCGGTTCTTTGCGGTATCCCCGTATCAGGATTGCCTCGCCGCGTACCGGCTGATATCGTTTGAGGCTGAGCGATCCGTGCGCGATGTCCGCGGGCGGCCAGTCGGGAGAACTGACTATGCCGGATACCATCGAAAGAACGACGTTGGGTAGTGTATCACCTGGCGAATTGGTGCGGCGGGCGCGGTCCCTCGTGCCGATGATCCGGGATGCCCAGGAAGAAACCGAGGCAAATGGCCGGGTATCTGAAGAGATTTTCGGTGCAATCCGCGATGCAGAGATTTTTAAGATATTACTGCCCCGACGCTACGGTGGCTTCGAACACGGGCTGGACACGTTTGCCGAGGTCGGCTTCGAGATCGCACGGGGCTGTGGTTCAGTCGGCTGGGTCAATTCGGTCACCGCGATGTACCACGTTTTTCTCGGGATGTATTCCGAACAGGCGCAGGATGAAGTCTGGGGGGAAGACCCTGGGGCGGTGGTCGCGGCGTCGTTTACGCCTACTGGCTCGGTAACAGCCGTGGGCGGCGGTTATAGTTTGAGTGGGAAGTGGATGTTCTGCTCGGGCATTGATAACTGTTCGTGGACGATTGTCGGCGTCACGATCCCGGCAAACAGCGACGATGGGTCGGAAGAAAAGGCGTATGCGCTGGTTCGGACATCCGATTTCGATATGGAGAATAACTGGAACGTCGTTGGCTTGGCCGGAACAGGGTCCAAAAACGTTATGTGCGACGACCTGTTCGTGCCGGAACACAGATTGCTGTCGATTGAAGATACGATGACCGGCAGGCCGCCGGGGGCGGCGGTCAATGACGGGCCACTATACCGCATACCTCTTTTTGCGGCGATGTCGTGCAGTCTGGTCGCGCCGATAATGGGAATGGCGCAGGGTGCGATCGATGAATTCGAGACACTGACCAAAGGACGCACCACGCGGGGTGCAGCCCTATCGAAGCCGGCGCCGATGGCGGAACTGCCGGGCATTCAGCTCAAGCTGGGCGAGGCGAAGGCGGCGGTCGATGCCGCCCGGCTGCTGGTTGATCGCGATCTGAAGGACATCATGGAGACCGTCTCATCCGGGCGCGAACTGACAATAGAGCAGCGTGCCCGCAACAAGGGTGACTGGGGGTACGCCGCACGGCTAGCGGTACAGGCAGTGGACGCAATCTTTGCCGCAAGCGGCGGTGGTGCGTTGTTCAAAACCGGCCGCGTGCAGCGCTATTGGCGCGACACCCATGCGGGTTCCGCTCATATTAGTATGAACTGGGATGCAGTTGGCGCCCTTTACGGGCGGGTAACGCTCGGACTGCCGTCAGGACCAGCGCAGTTTTGATGGGACTGACGGGCAAGGCATCTCAGATTACCGCAACCTGTAGCGGGTCGAGACCGTCGCCTCAGATTAGAACGACGGCGATGAAGTCTTTATAGAATTCCCAGATGATGCGGTGCCGCACTGGCGGTTTGACCTTTACCCAGCGATAGTATTGTTGTGATCATCAAAGTACCGGGATAACTTCGTCACCAGCGGCAGTGGGGCATCAGGGATATTGCTCACTTTAAGCCAAGAGGTGTTAGTGACACGCTCGATAATAACGAACAGGGCATTTGGAAGAACCGCATCATGAAAGATCCCGCAGCTCAGTTTTTAGGATCTTACCGTAGTTGTTTTTTGGCAGGGCATCGATCATCCGGTATGCTTTTGGTCGTTTGAAACGTGCAATATGCTGGAGGCACAAGGAGTCTAGGTCAGCCTCACGCACGTCCGCACCAGATTTGGCGACGATAAAAGCAACGACCTCCTCGCCCCAGTCCGGGTGCGGACGGCCAATGACGGAACATTCGAGCACACCGACGTGGCGTAGCAGGATTTCCTCGACCTCGCGCGGATAAACGTTGGAACCACCTGAAATGATCACGTCTTTCGAGCGGTCTTTCAGGGTTAGAAAACCCTCTTTATTAAGTGTCCCCATGTCACCGGTGTGCAACCAGCCGCCGCGCAGAGATGTCGCGGTTGCATCTGGATCCTGCCAGTAGCCCTTCATCACCACGTCGCCGCGGACAAGAATTTCACCGATTTCACCGAGGGCGACATTGTTGTCGCCGTCATCGGCGATCCTTACCTCAACGCCTGTTTGCGCCAATCCTACCGATGCAAGGCGCTCGAGATAATCCGGGCGATTGGAATCCATATGGACTGCACGCGACAGCGCTGTAATTGTCATCGGTGATTCACCCTGACCGTATATCTGGACCAGTTTGGGGCCGAGCAGGCCGAGCGCCTTCATGCAGTCTTCTGCGTACATTGGTGCGCCGCCATAGACTATGGTTTTCAGGTTCGCCGTATCCGCTTGGGCAAGGCCGGGGGCGTTAATCAGTCGGGTAACCATTGTTGGTGCAAAAAAGAATGTGACGCCTTTCCAGGCGCGGAGAAGGAAGAAGACTTCGTCTGGATCGAAACCGCCCGACAGGGGTATTACCTGACAGGCGCCGCGTTCGACATGGGGCAACATGTACAGCCCTGAGCCGTGGCTATAAGGCGCGGCATGGATGACGCAGTCTGTTGGAGAAATGTCGTCGACACTGGCGAAATAGGCATCGTTCATCGCGCGCAGGTTCCTGTGTGTGAGCATCGCGCCCTTAGGGCGCCCGGTTGTGCCCGATGTGTAGAAAAGCCATGCAAGGTCGTCTGCTCCGACCTCAGCAATTGCGACCGGCTTAGCCGAACCCATCTCGCCATACCTAGCAGAGCCCGCGACGACGATATGGTCCAGTGTCGACACGTCTTTTGCCGCTTCCGCGATGCCGTCGACCATGTCTTCGCTTACAAAGCAAACCTTCGCGCCGGAATTTTCGAGAATATATGCGAACTCGCGCGGGTGCAGACGGGCATTCATCGGCACGGCTGCAAGGCCTGCATGCCAGGCGCCAAACATAATCTCCGAATACTCCGGCGTATTCTTCATGGCGATGGCGACGCGGTCGCCTGCGGCCAAATCAAGATCGCGGGTGAGGGCGCCCGCAAGCCGGGCAGAAGCGTCCGCATGATCGCCGTAGGATGCAATCACCGTATCGCCAACGGCGAGCGCCGGGGCGTCGGGCGTGTCTTGGGCGACACGGGCCATTAGATGAGCAAGGTTCATAGACGACTTTGTAGCACCGCTGTCGTAAACTTGGGAGGAATTGAAAGCAATGTTGGTATCGCGATAACCCGGCAGAAGCACGGCTACCGCAGGCCATTGGTTGCAAGGTATAGGCGACTGATTGTTCTACGATAAGGATAGCCATCACTATAGCGGCTGTCGCGGATCCGGCCTTTTTAGTCTCCTTTGCGCAGGCACCGATCATCGGGTCGGGTTAGCTTCCGGCGCTCGCTCCGGTGGTGCAATCGCCAAAGAGCCTAATCAACAACGTCGCTGAAGTTTTGTCTACGCGCGCCAGCGAGTGACTGCTCCTCACGATTAAAGCGCGTTTGCGTTAGTCCAGAGTACAAGCCCTGCTTATTATTGCCGCTTCGGTTTTGCAGAGGGAATAGACATCATGCCACCACCCATGTTGGAGATGGCCTTTCTCGATAACTAGAAATCGCTCTGCCTGCGGACCTCTAACGAACGCCTTCGCGGTGTGCTGTCAGTCCCGCCGCCAGGCAGAAAACAAAGACCTATGGCGGGTAAACAACATGCTCCTGATAATAGCGGTCTAGCGGACCGCCTCGAGAATGGACGCGTAATTTGCTACCGCCGAGCCGCCCATATTGAACACGCCGGCGATTTCCGCGCCCTCGATCTGTAATGGGCCTGCATCACCGCGCGCCTGCATCGCGGCCATAACGTGCATGGAGACGCCCGTTGCTCCAATGGGGTGACCCTTCGATTTCAGTCCGCCGGACGGGTTGACTGGCAGCTTACCTTCCTTGGTGCTCCAACCTTCCGCGATGGCCCGTGCACCGTCGCCTTTTTCGGCAAGACCCATCGCTTCATAGATAAGCAGTTCGGCTGTAGTGAAGCAGTCGTGTACTTCAACGACGTCTAGATCGCCGACGCCGATTTTTGCCCGCTCGTAAACTTGGTTCCACGCCGCGGCAGCACCTTCGAATTGGGTAACGTCGCGCTTTGACATGGGCAGGAAGTCGTTCACATGGGCGGTGGCGCGGAAAAGAACGGCCTTGTCCATACCCATGGCAGTTTCGGTGTCGGCTAGCACGACGGCAGCGGCGCCGTCGGTTACTGGCGAACAATCCGAGCGTTTAAGATGGCCGGCGACAAGCGGGTTCTTGTCAGATTCAGTACGACAGAAATCGTATCCCAGGTCTTTCTGGAAGTGCGCCAGCGGATTGATCGCTCCGTTAGCATGGTTCTTCGCGGCAATCTTCGCCAGAGCGTCCGACTGGTCGCCGTATTTTTGGAAATAGCTGTCGGTGATGCGCGCAAAGATGTCGACAAAGGAACCGTTCTCGCCGCCTTCTTCTTTGAAGTAGCTTGCTTTGGTGAGTACTTCGCCGATGGCGGCGCCGGAAATCTCGGTCATCTTCTCGACGCCAACGCAAAGCACGATGCGAGCGTTCTTGGCGGCGATGGATTTCAGGCCCTGATGAATGGCGGCCGAGCCGGTCGCGCAGGCGTTCTCGACCCGGGTTGCTGGTTTGAAGCGCAGGTCTTTATGGGCCTGCATGACCAGTGATGCGGGAAAGTCTTGCATCACGAAACCGCCATTGAAATGACCGATATAGATTTCGTCCACATCGGCGGGCGCGACCTTCGCGTCGATCAGTGCTTCAGTCACCGCGTCGATGATCAAGGTTTCAAGCTCAACGCCCTCATGCTTGCCAAATTTGGTATGGGCCCAGCCTACGATACAACCAGTCATGGCGAATTCCTTGTTGATTGATTTGGCCACTAATTTGGCAGGAACGGTCGCAGGGTCAAGCGCGGGGATGGAAGATTCGCGGCGCCGCGATCATGGTCGGGTCTATCGAACGATACGGAAGGACAGCTCGATGGATTTTTCGTTGAACGAGGAGCAACTCGTTTTGCAGGAAAGTGTGCGCAAGTTTGCAGTGAGCGAATTGCCGGATATTGCCAGAGAGGTCGAAAAGTCGGCCGAGTCTCCCGGGCCAGACGTGATGAAGACATTCGCCGATATGGGATATCTGGGCGTGAATCTGCCATCCGAGCTCGGCGGGCAAGGGCTTGGGCACCTCGAAGCCGTCATCGTGATGGAGGAAATCGCAAAGATATCTTCACCGCTGGCTTTCCCCGTGTTCGAATCGAGTTTCGGGCCGCTGTTGGCCGTGGTGCATTTCGCGCCGGAAGAACTCAAGCAGCGCATCGTTCCCCAGGTATGTGCGGGGGAGCTGATCGTGGCTGTCGCGATGTCAGAACCCAACGCCGGCACTGCCCTGACGGACCTTTCGACCAATGCCGAGGTCGATGGCGACGAAATAGTCATCAACGGCAATAAGCGTTGGTGCTCCGGGGCTGGGCATTCGGGCGCGTATGTTGTGTATTGCCGAATGTCAGGGGCACCGGGCGCCGCCGGGATCGGCGCGGTGCTGATCGAAAAGGATCGACCCGGGGTCAGCTTTGGTAAGCCGGAATTCCACATGGGGCTGCGCGGCGTCCAGAGTGCCGATATTTTTTTCGACAATGTCCGAGTGCCAGTCGCGAACCGGATCGTTCCCGCAGGCGGCTTCAAGCAGCTCATGGAGGCGTTCGACCTCGAACGCTGCGGTAATACCACGATGAGCTTAGCAATTGCCCAGTCCGCGCTCGATTATGTCTTGGATTACGTGCAGGAACGCTGTCAATTCGGTAAACCCGTCGTCGATTTTCAGGCGGTGCAACTGCACCTTGCAGAAATGAAGATGAAATGCGATGCCGCGCGTCTGCTGCTGTACCGGGCCATCACGAATGCAGAGGCCGGCCTTCCGACGGTTGGAGATAGTTCCGTCGCCAAGTGTTATGCAAACGAAATGGCCCGCGACGTGACGGGCAGGGCCGTCCAGCTTATGGGCGGGTACGGGTTCTCAACCGAGTATCCCATCGAACAGAAGATGCGCGACGCCTGGGCTTGGGGCATTGCCGGTGGCACCATCGATATCCAGAAGGTCAATATCGCTTCATCGATGGTCGGCCGTCGGTTTTCACAGAGGAGCTGAAAACATCACGGATGCAGAGGCGTTAGACAGACTCTGCGTTCGCCAGGATAGCGGCGAAAAAATAAATGATCGAGGTATCGTTTTCCGCCAATGCGCCGAGACGTTTGTCACGATGGTCGGAGGCGCCGGTTTCGCGGGAGGTTGCAAATTTCATTTCGTCACTCTGGCGCGGCTCCGTTTTGCGTAAAGCGGGCCCGGTCGCATCTCGCCAACAGGTTGAGGGTTCGCCATAATCATGGCTTAAAAATTAGGAGAAAAACATGTCGCGTCGTCTTGTTGATATTTCGGTGCCGCTCGAGTCAGGGATCAAATCCGATCCGGAATTCATGTTGCCGAAAATTACCTATCATGCGCATGAGGAAACGGCGCAGGATCTGTGTGGGATGTTTCCCGGCATGACACCCGATCTTTTACCCGAGGGTATGGGCTGGGCGATCGAGGAGATCGAACTAACTACCCACAACGGCACGCATGTGGATGCGCCCTGGCATTACCATCCGACGATGGATGGGGGTAAACGCGCTATCACCATTGACGAGGTGCCCTTGGACTGGTGTTACCAGGCTGGTGTAAAATTTGACTTCCGTCATTTCGAAGATGGCTATCTGGTGACACCAGACGATATGCAGGCCGAGCTCGATCGTATCGGCCACGAACTGCAGCCGCTTGATATCGTCGTCGTTAACACATCGGCGGGCGAACGTTACGGCGAAGACGACTACTTGAATAAGGGCTGCGGTTTTGGACGGGAAGCGACCCTGTGGCTCACTGACCGGGGCGTGCGTGTCGTCGGCACTGATGCGTGGACGTGGGATGCGCCGTTCCCGAAGACGCTGGAAAGCTGGCTTGAAACGAAGGATCCGTCGATTATCTGGGAGGGCCACAAGGCAGGCGCTGAGAGGGGGTACTGCCAGATAGAAAAGATGGGACATCTGGATCAGTTGCCGTCCACCGGGTTTGACGTAATATGCTTCCCAACAAAGATTAAAGGTGCGTCTGGGGGTTGGGCCCGCGCGGTTGCAGTTATTAGCGAATAATCAGAATACATAACAGGCAGGATTGGGAATGAACATGGCGAAGGAAAACAAAGTCATCATCACTTGTGCTGTGACCGGCGCAATTCACACACCTACCATGTCGCCGCACCTGCCGATTACCCCGGATGAAGTAGCGAAAGACGCGATCGCGGCCGCGGAGGCAGGCGCATCGATCCTGCATCTGCATGCGCGCGACCCGGAAGACGGCAGCCCGACGCCGTCGCCGGATGTGTTTATGGATTTTCTGCCGCGGATCAAGCAGGCTACTGATGCGGTGGTGAACATCACGACCGGCGGCGGGCACGGGATGACATTGGAAGAACGCTGCCAGGCGGCGCTCGCGGTCAGTCCTGAAATGACATCGCTCAACATGGGCTCGATGAATTTCGGTCTATTTCCCATTCTCGAAAAGGCTTACGACTGGAAGCACAAGTGGGAGCCGGAATACCTCGAAATGACGCGGGATTTTATCTTCCGTAACACGTTCAAGGACATCGAGTGGGTCCTGAAGACCCTTGGAGAAGACCACGGCGTTCGGTTCGAATTCGAGTGCTACGACATGGGTCATCTGTACAACCTTGCCCATTTCGTCGACCGTGGGCTCATAAAGCCGCCGTTCTTCGTACAGACGATCTTCGGCATTCTCGGCGGCATCGGCGCCGATCTTGAAAACCTCGCTCATATGCGGCGGATCGCAAACAAGCTGTTCGGCGAGGAAAACTACGAATGGTCTATCCTCGCTGCGGGCCGTCACCAGATGAACTTTGTCACTACCGGCGCGATCATGGGCGGTAATGTCCGCGTCGGCCTCGAAGACTCACTTTATATCGGTAAGGGCCAGCTGGCTGAATCTAATGCCGATCAGGTAGCAAAGATCAAACGCATCGTCGAGGACCTGTCGCTCGAGGTCGCGACGCCGGCGGAAGCGCGTGAGCGTCTTGCCCTCAAGGGTGGCGATATGGTGAAGTTCTAG
>MDTB01116983.1_pt1 | contig 11823 bp, 12 predicted proteins | sample 811161 | NCBI WGS metagenome assembly MDTB01 (sample SAMN05326650, study PRJNA326480) | marine metagenome | isolation source: seawater | place: Mediterranean Sea | collected 2009
ACCAACTTCTGAGACTATAATATGGGATACCTATAGAAAGTGGATTCAATCCTATAGAGATTTGCCTGTTTTGGTAAATCAATGGGCAAATGTCGTACGTTGGGAAATGCGCACTCGATTATTTTTGAGAACTGCTGAATTCTTATGGCAAGAAGGGCATACGGCTCATGCTACCAAAAATGAAGCTATACAAGAAGCAGAACAGATGTGCAGTGTATATGCAGATTTTGTCCAAGATTTTATGGCTATCCCTGTAGTAAAAGGAGTAAAATCTGAATCTGAACGTTTTGCTGGAGCTCTGGAGACATATTGTATTGAAGCATTGATGCAAGATGGAAAAGCTTTACAAGCTGGGACTTCCCATTTTTTAGGACAGAATTTTGCTAAAGCATTTGATGTAAAGTTTCAATCTAAGGAGGGAGCTTTAGATTATGTTTGGGCAACATCTTGGGGAGTTTCCACTCGATTAATGGGGGCTTTAGTAATGACGCACTCAGATGATCATGGTTTGGTTTTGCCTCCAAAATTAGCTCCATGGCAGGTAGTTATTGTTCCAATTCATAAAACAGATGAGCAGTTTCAAGAAATCAGTAAAAAAGCAGAAGAACTTCTGAGTTTGCTGAGAGAAAAAGGTGTGACTGTTAAATATGATAACAGAACTACTCACAAGCCAGGATGGAAATTTAATGAGTATGAACTTAAAGGTGTTCCTCTTCGAATAGCAATTGGCCCAAAAGATATTGAAAAGGGAACTATTGAGTTGGCTAGAAGAGATACGATGGAAAAGGAATTTATTGCTATGGATGATGTTGATAAAATAGTTCCAGCAACCTTACAAGACATACAAAAGAATTTATTTGATAAAGCATTGTATTTCAGAAACAGTAATATTACTGAGGTAAATGATTTTGAAACATTTAAAGAATTGTTGGATGCTAAAGGTGGTTTTTTATCATGTCATTGGGATGGGACAAGAGAGACAGAAGATAAGATTAAAAACATGACAAAAGCTACAATACGTTGTATTCCTCTTGATGCAGCTCCAGAAGATGGTAAGTGTATTCTTACCGGTGCTCCGTCAAAAAAGCGAGTTTTATTTGCAAAGGCCTATTAATTTAACTTCTTCATAATTTTTTCTTAGATATTCTGCTGTTTCTCTTCAGATTTTTAGGGTCATATTTTTGTGCTTATATAAAATTGTTAAATTTGCACTCGCTAATCATTTAAGTTTGATTATTGGTCCGTTCGTCTAGGGGTTAGGACTCATGGTTTTCATCCATGCAACAGGGGTTCGAATCCCCTACGGACTACATTTAAAAGTATTCTTTTATAACTATTTCTTTGTGAGTTTAAAATTTCTAATTAAATTTGCAGCCCTCGAGAAGGATTCGGGTCCGTTCGTCTAGGGGTTAGGACTCATGGTTTTCATCCATGCAACAGGGGTTCGAATCCCCTACGGACTACTAAAATTAAGAAGATAAGAAAAAGATTATGGCTAATCATAAATCAACATTAAGAAGAATTCGGTCGGATAAATCGAAATCCCTTAATAATAAGTACCACCATAAGACAATGCGTAATTCCTTGAGGGATTTACGTAGTGAAGAAGATAAATCTAAAGCAACTTCTGCTATGCCTAAGTTATTTTCCAAAATAGATAAATTAGCCAAGCGAGGAACAATTCATAAAAATAAAGCAGCAAACCTAAAGTCAAAGTTGGCAAAGAAAGTTGCTTCAATGAAATAGTCTTTTTTTGAAATAATAGTTTTATTTGATAGTCTCCCTAGTGGAGACTATTTTTATTTTAATATAATAATAACATTAATCATGAATAATAAACCTATTAAAGATTGGTTGATCAATGATCGTCCAAGAGAGAAGTTCATTGAAAAGGGAGTAGAATCACTAAGTAATACAGAATTATTAGCAATTCTCATTCGTTCTGGAATACAAGATAAGTCTGCATTAGCTGTTGCTTATGATGTGTTAAAACTTGCTGAAGATAATTTGTCTGCATTAGCAAAACTTCAAATGAAAGATTTTCTTTCTATTAAAGGTATTGGACATACAAAAGCTATTACTTTAATGACTGCATTGGAGTTGGGAAGACGGCGAAGGTTAAGTGAGGCCATTACTAGACTAAAAGTTTCTTCAAGTAATGATGTCTTTCATGTTATGCAACCATTAATGGAGGATTTGGAGATAGAGGAATTTTGGGTTCTTTATTTAAATAATGCCAATAAAGTATTGATAAAGGAAAAAATAAGTCATGGGGGTATGACTGCTACTATAGTTGATGTTCGATTGATTTTAAAAAGAGCATTAGAGTTAAATTCCGTTGCATTAGTTCTATGTCACAACCATCCTTCCGGAACATTGCACCCAAGTAGAGCAGATGTTGATATCACTAATAAAGTAAAAAATGCTGCACAACATATGGATATTAAAGTTTTAGATCATATAATTATTACTGATCAGTCTTATTTTAGTTTTGCAGATCAAGGGAGGATCTGAAGCTTTTCGTTACATTTGTGAAAATCAGAATTTCATGTTGAAATTACTTTCTATTGTTGGTGCTCGGCCTCAATTTATTAAAGCAGCTGCTATTAGTCGTTCTATTAGAGATTCTTTTTCAGATAAACTGCAAGAAGTTTTAGTGCATAGTGGTCAGCATTATGACGCTAATATGTCTTCAGTTTTTTTTGATGAGTTAGAACTTTCTTTGCCTAATTATACCTTTAATTTAACTGAAATAGGATCTTCAAAACAAATAGCAGAAATAATTATAAAGCTTGATTCGATTTTATTAGATGAAAATCCTGATGCAGTTTTGGTATATGGAGATACAAACACCACACTAGCAGGTGCTTTTTCTGCTTCTAAACATCAAATTCCTTTAATTCATATTGAAGCAGGTCTGCGTTCTTTTAATAAAAACATGCCAGAGGAACTGAATAGAGTTTTGACAGATCACTGTTCTTCTATTTTGTTTTGTCCTACAAAAACTGCTATAAAAAATTTGAGATTAGAGGGTATTATTCACAGTAAAAATTCCTGTAGTCCAGACCATCCAAAAGTTTATTATTGTGGTGATATTATGTATGATAATTCAGTTTATTATTCAAAAGATATTAATGAAGATATTTTGTCTAAAAATGGATTAGATAATTATCTTCTTTTTACCATGCATAGGCCTATAAATACAGATAATCCTTTTCGACTTAGGAAGATCTGTAAGATGATAGTAAACTTGGCAGAAAAGCACCAACAAAAAATTGTTTTTCCAATCCATCCTAGAACTAAAAATGCTATTAGTAATCATATGATTAAGGATGATGTAGATAGATTTATGAATCATCAATTTATAAAAGTAATTGAGCCAGTTTCATATAAAGAAATGATTGTTCTTGAGAAGAATTGTGATATGATAATTACCGATTCTGGAGGGGTTCAAAAAGAAGCTTATTTTTTTGAAAAACCATCTATTGTTTTGCGATCAGAAACAGAATGGTTAGAGATTATTAATCAAGGAGCATCAGTAATCGTAAATGCAGATGAAGAGAAATTAAATCATCATTACAATTTATTTAAATCTAAAAGGATAAGCTATCCAAAATTATTTGGCGATGGAAGAAGTGCATCGTTTATTTGTAATAAAATAATAGAGGAAATACAATGATCCTAGTTTATACTTATAAAATAACTCCTCGTGTTCATTATATTTTTAGAACACTATTTCAGCAGTTTTTATCAACAAAGGTTATTTTAACTAATCAGATTGAGGAATTTATAGCATATGATGGAGTAAAACTTTCATATACAAAAAACCCCTTAGCAAATGAGTTATTTTTTCGTTCTCATTCGATATTATTTGAGAAAGGTATTGCTGATCAAGACATTAATGTAAAAACTTGGAAGAATCAGAAAATATTTTTTGAACAATCAGATTCTTCAGCCATGCCTTTTGATGTCTTTGCAGCTAGTTTTTATCTTTTAAGTAGATATGAAGAATACCTTCCTCATATTAAAGATAGATTTCATCGTTTTTCTGCAAAGGATAGTTTGGCTTATAAAAGTGGTTTTCTGAAAATTCCAATTATAGAATATTGGCTAAAAGATTTAATAAAGGTAATCCAAGTTAAATTCCCAAACTATACCCCTCCTTCTAGGGAATTTAAATACGTCAATACTATTGATGTCGATAATGCATATTGTTATCTTGAGAAAGGATTCATTAGAACTTTAGGAGCCAGTTTGCGCTCAATCTTAAAATTGAATTTTGATGATTTTATATTAAGAGTTAAGGTTTTATTATTGAAAACTAGGGATCCCTATGATAATTTTGACTACATATTAAATTTACAAAAGAAATATAATTTGGAATCAGTTTATTTCTTCCTTCTTGCTGATTATGGTCATAACGATAAAAATATTTCATACAATAGTAAGAAATTTCAATCCTTAGTTAAATCTATATTTGATTATAATAAGGTTGGTATTCACCCATCTTGGGGCTCAAATAAAAACTATGATAAATTATCTGAAGAGGTAAGGCGATTAGAAGAAATGATTCACTCTGAAGTTATAAGAAGCCGTCAGCATTTTTTGAGACTCGATTTACCATTTACTTATAGGAGACTAATTGATCTAGGAATCAAAGAAGATTATTCTATGGGCTTTGCATCTCAGGTAGGATTTAGAGCAGGTACTTCTCTTTCATTTTATTTTTATGATTTAGATATTGAAGTTGAAACAACTTTACTTATTCATCCTTTTGCTGTAATGGATGGCACACTGAATGAATATATGGAGCTTCCTATTGATGATGCTCAACATCTTATGAAAGAACTTATAGATAAAGTGAAATCAGTTAATGGGACATTTATAAGTCTTTGGCATAATGAAACCCTCAGCGATATGAATCACTGGAAAGGATGGAGACAAGTATATGAGTACATGATTAAAGAGGCTATTAAATGATTACTTATGTAAAAAATACCGAAATTGATACAGAAAAGTGGGATGAGTGCATCCGTAGATCAGTGAATTCTATTCCATATGTTTTTTCTTGGTATTTAGATATAGTGGTAGATACTTGGGATGCATTAATTCTAAATGATTATGAAGCAGTTTTTCCATTGCCCTATAAAAGAAAATATACTTTTAATTATGTTTTTACCCCATTTTGGATTCAGCAGTTAGGACTTTTTTCTAGAACTTATAGAGGCCTTGATAGGATAGATGATTTTATTTTAGCAATACCAAAGCATTTTAAATATTTAGATTTAAATCTAAATCATCATATTTCAATAAAAAATGCTTCAAATTACAAGCTTAAAAAACAAAATAATTTTTTATTAGATCTTAATGAGCCTTATAATAAACTAGAGCAGAGGTATTCAAAAAATCTTTTGAGAAATTTAAAAAAGTCAAAATCGCATGAGCTTCATTTGTTTAAAAATGATTCTCCAAGGGTATTAATTGACTTATTTAAAAGGGATAGAGGAAGTAAAATTTTTAGTTTTTCAGAAATGGATTACAAAAATATAGAAACTATTATGCACGTCTCTATTTATAAACATTGTGGTCAAATTTGGATGGCTTATGGGCAAGGAAATATTCCTTTAGCAGGTATATTTTTGTTATTTGGTTATTCCAGAGTAGTTTTACTTTTTACAGGAAATAGTTCTCGTGGAAAAGAGGTTGGTGCTATGCCATTTTTAATTGATGAATTTATTAAGGAGTCTTCAAATAGTTCTTTTTTGTTTGATTTTGAAGGAAGTAATGATGAAAATTTAGCACGATTTTATAAAGGTTTTGGTGGGGAAAAGTATCCCTATCAAAAGATAACAATCAATCAACTTCCTTTCCCATTTAAGTATTTTAAGTAATTTGATGTGTAATGGATACATTTGTTAACATAATAGGAGTCTTTTTGTTAAGTGCTGTAAAGTTTTTTGGTGCACCACCATTGGCTTATTATGTATACGGTTTTAGTTATTGGGAAACTATTTTAGTATGTTCTTTAGGAGGAGTCTTTGGGGTTTGTTTGTTTTTCTTTTTTGGTACCAAAATCATTAAATTTTTTCCTAATTTTTTTAAACCAATTTCAAAAAAAAGAAAGATTTTCACGAAGAAAAATAAATTTTATGTTAAACTTATTAAAAAGTATGGATTGATTGGTATTGCTTTCTTTTCTCCAATTTTAATATCTATTCCCGTTGGAGCTTTTTTAGCTGCAAGATTTTTTGCAAATAATAAAATGGTTGTTTTATTGTATTTTTTTCTTTCTGTTTTATTTTGGTCTTTTGTTATTTCCACATTTATTTATTTTATATAATGAAGAATATTTTTTTCACTTTTTGTTTAATTATTTCTAGTATTGTTTTATCTCAAGATATAGATAGTCGAGGTTATATTGTTGGAGTATCTCAAAAGGCTCCTGAATTTGAATTTGTATTATTAAATGGCGATACAATTAATAATGAGATATTATTAGGTAAAGTTGTTGTACTCCAATTTACAGCTTCATGGTGTAGTGTATGCAGAAAAGAGATGCCACATTTAGAAGAAGAGGTTTGGAAACGATTTAAAGATGATGATTTTATATTAATCGGATTGGATCTCAAAGAAGATGAGATTATCGCTAAAGAATTTGCAAAAAAAATGGGTGTAACTTACCCCATGGCTTCCGATATAGATGGGAGTATATTTAATCTTTTTGCTGGTCCAAAAGAAGGTGTTACTCGAAACATTGTTCTTGATAAGAAAGGTGAAATTATCTTTTTAACACGTCTTTATGAAAGAAAAGAATTTGAAGAAATGATTAGAGTTATTGATGCAGAACTAATGAATTAGTGTTATAATGATTTCGTTTTTTACCTTTCTTAAGTATTTATCTTAATGAAGCTAGCAATTTTTTTTGCTTTTTCAATAAGCTTATTTGTTGGTTCATTTCCAAATGCAAGTGCAACTGCCATTCTTCTATATGCACGTGTTGATGGTTTTCCAAAGATTCTTAAATCACTATTAGCGATAGAAGCAGCCTTTTTAATGCCTGAATAAGTTGGAGTTTTTGTACTTTCTTTTTTTGCTAAAATCACTGCACTAGCTCCATTTTTTTCCAATGTAATTTCATTTACAGGGATGCCTAATACCGCTCTTGCATGAAGTTCAAATTCTGAAAAGTTTTGAGTATTTCCCAGAGTTACCATTCCTGTATCATGTGGGCGTGGAGATAGTTCAGAGAAATAGACTCCTTCTTTACAAATAAAAAATTCTACACCCCATATCCCTGATCCCCCAAGAGCTTTTGTGATTTTTGCAGCCATATCTTGAGCTTCAAGTAAATGTTTTTGCTTCATTCCCATTGGTTGCCAGCTTTCTTGGTAATCTCCACGTTCTTGTCGGTGCCCAATAGCTGGGCAGAAAAGTGTATTTCCATTATCTTGTGTAAGAGTGAGCAAAGTAATTTCGTAATCAAAATCTATAAATGCTTCAACAATAACTTCCATTAAATCGCCTCTAGACCCTTTAATAGCATGGTCCCAGGCTTTCTCAATATCCCCAATAGATTTAATTACAGATTGACCTTTTCCAGAACTAGACATTAGTGGTTTTACAACGCAAGGCATACCACAAAAATTAACTGCTTCTTTTAATTCTTCATAGGAGGTAGCATATTGATATGTGGGAGTATTAACCCCTAAATCTATTGCAGCCAAGTCACGAATAGATTTTCTATTCATTGTATAATTTACAGCTTTTGCGCTTGGTACTACTTTCATGCCCTGCTTTTCATATACATATAAACGATCAGTGCGAATAGCTTCTATTTCTGGGACAATAATTTCAGGTTTGTGTTTGTTCACAATTGCATCTAAAGCATCACCATCAAGCATATTAATAACTTCATTTTCTTGAGCTACTTGCATTGCAGGGGCGTTTTCATAGCTATCTACAGCAATAATGTATTGTCCTTTACGCTGACAAGCAATAACAAACTCTTTTCCTAGCTCTCCTGACCCTAAAAGCATTATTTTTTTTCTGATTTTATAAAGATACTTTATTATAAATTGCTTTAGCTAATTTATCTGCAGCTGAAGGATTATTCCGAAACCATAATTCAGGCTCAATTAATTCTAATTCACCTAAGCAGAGATTATTATTGTTGTCATAAAAAAGATCTACTCTTCCGTATAAGGTTTTTTGAGGGCATGCAGCTATCGATTTTTCAGCAAATTCAATTTCATCATCATTGGGAAAATAATCCTCAACACTTCCTCCAAAATCATCCTGAACTCTGAAGTCCCCTGCTTTTGCTTTTTTTAGAACGGCATGGGTGTATTTTCCATCTATCATAATTAGACTCATTTCTCCTTTCTTTTGAATTTGATATTGAAATTCTTGAAAAAGCATGGCTTCATTTTTTATAAGTCTTTGAAGATCTTTTTCGTAATCAGAATAATCCTTTTTTTCGATTAAGAACGTTTCCCTTGCTGCACCTGCAATAGCAGGTTTTAATACTGCTTTCTTCCATTTTGTTTTTTCAAACAGTATTTTTAGGGTTGTATTTTCTCCTATTTCTATATATAAAGTTGAAGGAATGTTAATGTTTAACTTTTTTAAATCTTTTAGATAATGTTTGTCTAAATTCCAATAAATGATTTTGGGACAGTTAATAAATTGTACTGATTTTCTAGTTTCTTCAAACCAAGAAAAGAAATCATTAAATCGATCAAAATAGTCCCAGGTAGAACGAAAAATAGCATAATGAGTCGTATTCCAATCAAAATCTTTTGCATCCCAAGATTTTCGAAGTACTTTAAGTCCTTTTAATTCCAGAGCTTTTTGAACCAATCCATCTTCTAATAAAATCTGGTTTATATACCAGTTTGTCTTTTCAGGTTGTTCATATCTCGAATCTGTAAGGATGACAATATCAATCATATCATTATTGTTGTATTTCTACTTTTTACAAAAATGTTATAAATATTTTTGAATCCCTATTTTAATATTTAATAAGTGATTTATCTAAAAAGTATCTTTTTAAGATAGATTATTGCATATTTTAGTAAAAAATTAACAATTAATCATAAACATAAGTCATATCATGAATAAGAAAACTAATTTTTTATTGTTGTTTTTACTGAGTTCTATGTGTTTATTTTCTCAAACAGTTGAGTATAAAATAATCACCTCTATTGAGTCTATAGTTCCTGGTGGAATTGGAAGATCTCGTATCATAGAAAACAATCAACAAATGGATTATAAAGAATTTACTACTACAAGAGTTGATGGAAAAGATCGAAATAGTAAGGATGTTAAGCGTAAAGGATTGAAAATTGATAATTTGAATGAAACGAAATTATTGAATTTTTATAGTGGTGTTGGGATTAATTTTCAGAATGTTGCAAGTAATGATGCAATTACTTCAAGCAAATTGAATGATCTTTCTTCTCAAGGTTGGTCTTTGTGTCATGTGGTAAGTGGTGTTGAAAGTGATTCAGGTAAAGACGATGGTACTGGTATATTCATTACCAGATATATTTTTAATAGAATTGTAATAAATTAATTTTTAGGGATATTTTTAATAAAAAAATGCAATTATTTATTCTCTGATTTTTATACTTCTTATCTATTGTTATGCTATTAATGTTTTTTTCATAAAACATTTTTATAACATCCTTTTATGATGCTATGTTTTATCTGATTTTTTTACAAAAAAAAACATCTAAATAAATAAAAGCTATTCTCTATTTGTAAAACAATTGAAAAGTTATACATTTGCAGTCCCTAAAAATTAGGGAATTGTATTTAATAAATGAAAAGAAAACTTTAAAGCAATATGCCTACTATACAACAGTTGGTAAGAAAAGGTCGCGAAAAATTTGCGAAGAAAAGCAAGTCGGCTGCACTTGATGCTTGTCCTCAAAGAAGAGGTGTTTGTACTCGTGTTTACACCACTACTCCAAAGAAACCAAACTCTGCAATGCGTAAAGTTGCTAGGGTTCGTTTAACTAATGGAAATGAAGTTAATGCATATATCCCTGGAGAAGGACATAATTTACAAGAGCACTCTATCGTATTGGTAAGAGGAGGTAGAGTAAAAGATCTTCCAGGTGTACGATATCATATTGTTAGAGGAGCCTTAGATACAGCAGGTGTTGATGGGCGTACTCAAAGACGTTCTAAGTATGGTGCAAAAAAACCAAAAAAGTAATCAGAGTAATCTGAAGCAAAAATAAAATGAGAAAAGCAAGAGCAAAAGATAGAATTTTATTACCTGATCCAAAGTTTAATGACACGGTTGTTACGCGTTTTGTAAATAATTTAATGTTGGATGGTAAAAAAAGTATTGCGTTTGGGATTTTCTATGATGCAATAGAAGTTATTGAAGAAAAGAGTGGGGATGAGGAAACGGGATTAGATGTTTTTAAGAAAGCATTACAAAATGTTACCCCTCATGTTGAAGTTCGAAGTAGAAGAGTAGGTGGAGCTACTTTTCAAATTCCAATGCAGATTCGTCCTGAGAGAAAGCAGTCTCTAGGAATGAAGTGGTTGATCTCTTTTGCCCGAAAAAGAAATGAAAAAACAATGTCACTCAGATTAGCAAATGAAGTATTAGCAGCTTCTCGTGAAGAAGGTGCTGCAGTTAAGAAAAAAACTGATGTTCATCGTATGGCTGAGGCAAATAAGGCATTCTCTCACTTTAGATTTTAATGATTAAGCATTAGGAAAATGGCTAAAAGAGATTTAAAATATACTAGGAATATTGGTATCATGGCTCATATTGATGCTGGTAAAACAACTACAACAGAACGTGTTCTATATTATACAGGTGTTTCTCATAAAATAGGAGAAGTACATGATGGTGCTGCAACTATGGATTGGATGGAACAAGAGCAGGAGCGTGGAATTACAATTACTTCTGCTGCAACTACTTGTTTTTGGAACTATCGTGATAGTGAATATCAAATGAACATTATTGATACTCCAGGTCACGTTGATTTTACTGTAGAAGTAGAAAGATCACTTCGTGTATTAGATGGAGCAGTTGCTTTATTCTGTGCTGTTGGTGGTGTTGAACCTCAGTCTGAAACTGTATGGCGTCAGGCTGATAAGTATAGTGTTCCACGTATTGGTTTTGTTAATAAGATGGACCGCTCAGGTGCAGACTTTTTTAATGTAGTTGCTCAGGTAAAAGAGCGTTTAGGAGCACATCCTGTCCCTTTGCAAGTTCCTATTGGAGCAGAAGATACTTTTAAAGGAGTTGTAGATCTTATCTCAAACAAAGCGATTGTTTGGAATGATGATACTCAAGGAATGACATATGAAGAAGTTGCAATTCCTGAAGATCTAGTTGATGTAGTTGCTGAGTGGAGAGAAAAATTGATTGAATCGGTTGCAGAATATGATGACAACTTGATGGAGAAGTTTTTTGATGATCCAGATTCTATTACTGAGCTTGAGATTGAGGCAGCCATAAAGGCAGCCGTTCATGATATGAAAATTACTCCTATGTTTTGCGGTTCTGCATTCAAAAATAAAGGAGTTCAAGCCGTTTTAGATGCAGTAATGGAGTTTTTACCATCACCTGTTGATATTGAATCAATTGTTGGTTTTAATCCTAATACCGAAGAAGAAGAAGAAAGAAAGCCAAATATTACAGAGCCTTTTGCAGCACTAGCCTTTAAAATTGCAACAGATCCATTTGTTGGTCGTTTATGTTTCTTTAGAGTCTATTCTGGAAATTTAGATGCAGGTTCATATGTTTGGAATTCAAGAACAGGAAAAAAAGAACGTATTTCTCGTATTTTTCAA
>MDTB01137626.1_pt1 | contig 11822 bp, 9 predicted proteins | sample 811161 | NCBI WGS metagenome assembly MDTB01 (sample SAMN05326650, study PRJNA326480) | marine metagenome | isolation source: seawater | place: Mediterranean Sea | collected 2009
TAAAAAAAATCATTTGCCGCATAAAAACGTGTTATAAAACATAACTTTTATTTAAAAATAATAATCATTATCAATCATGAAACCTAAAAGTTTAGAAATTTTTATACCAGGACCAGCTGGAAGACTTGAAGCAAAATATTATAAAAATCCAAAATTTGGATCTCCCGTAGCAATTGTTTTACATCCTCACCCTCAGTATGGAGGAACTATGAATAACAAAATAGTTCAACTTATGTATAACATTTTTTTAGAAAATGGTTTTTCAGTAATAAAAGTAAACTTTAGAGGCGTAGGAAAAAGTGATGGAGTTTTTGACAATGGACAAGGTGAATTATCTGATGCTGCTGCAGCATTGGATTGGATAGAAAGACAAAATTTAGATTACAGTCAGTGTTGGGTATCTGGTTTTTCCTTTGGGTCTTTAATTTGTATGCAATTAATTATGAGAAGGCCTGAAGTAAATAATTTTATTGCTGTTTCTCCTCAACCAAACGTATATGACTTTTCTTTTCTTGCACCATGTCCAACATCTGGTCAAGTTATTTATAGTGAAAATGATGAACTAGTAACTAAAGAAAGTATTAATGAGTTGGATAATAGGATTAAAAGTCAAAAAGGTGTAGAAGTTATTTTTTCTAAAATAAAAAATTCAAACCATTTTTTTAAAAATAAAGAAAAAGAATTAATTTTAGAAATTGAAAAATATTTAAAAGAAAAAACAGCTTTAATTTAATTCTTAATACATTCCCCACCTACACTTGGAGATTTGCATCCAGTAGTGCTTGGAAATGATATTGGTAATTTTAAAATTGATCTGATCGCTAAAAAAGCAAACGCTTGGGACTCTATAAAGTCTCCATCAATTTTGAGATCGTCTAAGTCTTTTAATTTTATATTAGTAAACAAATTTTGTTTAATTTTTTCCAGTAAAACTTTATTTTTTCTGCCCCCTCCACATAATAACACATTTCTTATTTCCTCTTTGGAATCTTTAATAGATAGAGAAAGTTGTTCTCCAATTATTCTTGCTGTGAAATCTGTGAGTGTTGCAACACCATCTTCTAGACTTAACCCTCTTGCGAATGATATGTCAAAATCATTTGTATCAAATGATAGTTTTTTTTTATTGTTTCTATTAGTATATAACTCTTGAGCTTGTTCAAAAATAATTTCATTTTTTGAACCAATTGCAGCTAATTGACCATCAATATCAAATTTTTTGTCAGAGTTATTCCTTACCCAATTATCAATTAAACAGTTGCCTGGCCCAATATCTTTACTTAATAAATCCCAATTATTATCTTTGCTTTTAATAATAGTTATATTTGAAATTCCACCAATATTAAGAAAACATACTGGCAATGAAATTTTGCTTTGTTTGGCAACTAATTGATGAAAAATAGGAGTTAACGGTGCTCCTTGACCGCCGTTTAAAATATCATTTTTTCTAAAATTAAAAACTATTACTTTATTTGTTAATTGGTTTAATAAATTTCCATTGCCTAATTGTTTTGAAATTTTTTCTTTTGGGTTGTGATAAATAGTTTGGCCGTGAAAGCCAATAATTGTATTATCGCTTAAATTCAATTGTTTAATTATTTGAGCATGAAAAATTGTAATTTTTCTCTCTAAATTTTCTATTTCCTTTTTAAATGTCCTTAAATGTTCAATTTTATGAATTTTTTCTTTTAAGGTGTGAATATCTTTATAAATCCTTGTGTCATACTCAAAAAACTTATTTTTAATAGACTCGTAAAAGTCTACTCCATTAGAGGAAATTATAGATGCATCGACCCCATCTCCAGAAGTACCACTCATTAATCCTAAAGAGATCCATTTTTTTTGCATATTTTTATTTATTTATAACAATTTTTGTATAATAGTTGGTTAAGTAAATAGCACTATGAAAATTACATTTTTGCAAGAGATGAAAGAAAGAGGTTATCTCAATCAATGCACTGATTTGGGTAAACTTAGCGAAATTTCAAATAAAAAATCAATATCTGGATATATAGGCTTCGATTGTACTGCAAGCAGCTTGCATGTTGGTAGTTTGCTACAAATAATGATTTTAAGACTAATGCAAAAACACGGACATAGGCCTATAGTTCTATTAGGTGGCGGAACCACATTAATAGGTGATCCCTCAGGAAAAGACACAACACGAAAAATATTAAATCAAGATAAAATTAAAAAGAATATTAAAACCATAAAAAAAGTTTTCAATAGGATTTTAATTACTTCTAATAAAAAAACTAAACCAATATTTGTGGACAATGCATCATGGTTAACCAAACTAAATTACATTCGATTTCTTAGAGATATCGGAAGTCATTTTACAATAAATAAAATGCTTACATTCGACAGTGTAAAACTAAGATTAGATAGAGAGCAATCATTAAGCTATATGGAATTTAATTATATGATCTTACAAGCTTATGATTTTTATCAATTATTTAAAAATAAAAATTGTATTCTACAAATTGGTGGTTCAGATCAATGGGGGAATATTGTTAGTGGTGTAGATCTAATTAGAAGAATATTACAAAAAGAAGCTTATGGCTTAACCTCTCCTTTAATTACTTTAGCATCAGGATCAAAAATGGGCAAAACCGAAAAAGGAGCAATTTGGTTAAACGAAGATGAATTATCCTCATACGATTATTGGCAGTTTTGGAGAAACACCGATGACAGAGATGTAAAAAGATTTTTAAATTTTTTTACTGAAATAGATACTTATGATATTGAAAAAATTTTTCAAAAAGAAAAAAATATAAATAAATTAAAAATTTTATTGGCTAACGAGGCTACAAAAATAATGCATGGAGAAAAAGCTTCAAAAAAAGCGGAACAAACTGCAAAGGAAACTTTCGAAAAAGGAGGTATCGGATCAGATTTACCTGAAATTAAATTATACTTAAGTGAAGTTGAAAAAGGTATAAATTTTTTAGAATTTGTTGCAAATAACAATATTTTACCCTCAAAAAGTGAAGCACGAAGAGCAATAGCTAATAAAGGATTAAAAATTGATGATTATGTAATCGAGGATGAAAACAAAACTCTTCAACTAAAAGATTTTAAAAACAAAATTTTAAAACTTTCTTATGGTAAAAAAAAACACTATTTAGTTAAAGTTATTTAGTCTCTTTTTTTTATCTATAATCTTCTGAATAAATCTTGGTGTCAAGGTTCTAATTGGATTAATTGTTGTTTTTATTTTACCTTTTGGACCCTTCATCTTAAAACTAATGCCAAATAAACCTTCTCCTACTTCTTTCGGAATAATTATATCTCCTAGGACAGGAATTTTTGAAATCATTTTATTTAATGTTTTTGCTGGAACTAAAGTTCCTCTTAAACTGGTTAGACCACTTTTGTCTTTATAACCCTCCATTAGAACTGACATGCTTGGGCCTAAAGCCAAAATTTCATTTAGTCTTAAAAAGTCGTTATTTTTTTCCATATCTATTTCCAAAATATCAAAAGTTAATCCATCTCCCTCAGCTAAATCTGCTAAACCTCCTAAATCAGCTAAAGATAATAACTTCACAACTCCGGGAGCATTTACAACTTTAAAATTTTCAATTTTAAGAATTGAAGTGGATGATGAATTTTCAATAATAGAAGAAAACAATAATTTTCCTCCAGATAAACCGTCAAAAAAACTATACTCGGTCAATAAAGGTTGTGGTAAATCAGAATAGATTTCCAAAAACTTTTTATCGCTATTTTTATCTTTTTTCATGGAAATATCTAAAAAATTATCACCCCCAAATTCACCTTTGGAAGTTATTTTTATAAATTTGCCTTTTTTTATTTCACCAATTAGTTTGAAGTTTTTTAAATTTTCTGAGACCGGAATGTTTATATTTTTAAAATCTATTTCAATATTACTACTTAATTTTTCTAATATATTTTCTTCACGTTGATTATTAAAAAATTTTGCTAAATTAGTCGCATCAAATTTGTTTCCCCTTACTAAAATCTTACTTCTATTTTCAATTAAAAAATCATTAGTTTTGGTTTGGATAGATATTTTTTTAAAAGATGAAAGCTTATTTTTTTTTATGATTAAATCATTTATTTTAATTAAATTCTTGCCTTCTGAGTATTTTAAGGTTTTTATATCCATATCATTAGTTCTTTTTTTAATATTAAGAGACAAGTTTCCAATTGTTTTATTTGATTTTCGATAATTCAAGAAATCTAGAGTTAGACTATTATTAAAGTCTAGATTGAGTTCTACATTCTGTAAATTTTTATTTATATCATTTTTAAGATCTATATTAAAAAAATCTAAATTATTTAATGAGTATTTTCCTACAGCTTTAAAATCAATCTTTTTTGGAGATAAACTTGACTTTATTTCTAAATCTGAAAAATAAATTTTTTTAATTTCTTCTGTAACATACTGATTAATTATTGAACGAGGTAACTCTAGCTTATTTTTTTGAATTTTACCTTTAACACTGTAATTATAGTCTTTTACTTTATAAGTATTATCTAAAATAATAAAAAAATTATTATTTAAATTAGCCTTAAGTACTTTAATTTTATTAAGATAAATATAATCTTTTAAAAATTTAACATTTCTATTAAAAAATTCTTCTTTGAGATCTAATTTTGATATAAAATTTGATTTTAATGTTAATCCATTCTCTAAATTAATTTTTATATCTCCATCAGAAATCCTTATATCTTCGAGTTCTCCAATTATATTTTTTAATAAAATATCGTTTTTATCTGCAAAAAAACTTAAATTAGTATTTAGTAAATTAAAATCAGAAAAAACCTCTGCCTTAAGATCTTTTACTTCGCCTTTAGCTATAAAGTTTTCTAAAGAATTATCTTCATTCAAAAAAATATCAATTTCCGAAAATAATCTGCCCTCTTTTATTCTATTATTCAATAAATTTTTGAAATTAGAGGGTTTGATGATTGGTGATAATTTATTTAAATGTGAGACATCTATTTCTTCAAGCACAAAGCTTGTTTTTTTAATTTTGGGATTTGATTTAAACAAAGACATAAAATCAATATAAGCCTTAACATTTTGTAAAGGAATTGCTACGCCTCTATAACTTATTTTTGGGCTCTTCGTTTCTATAAATAAATTTAATTTTTTGGGATCGAGCTTAAATTTAATTTTGTCTAACTTAATATCTATATTTTTTGTTTGTGAAATTTTATCAGTGATTAATTTATTAAATCTACTAGTTTCAATCCCTGCTGTTGAGAGAATGATAAGGGAAATTATAATTAGAAAAAATATAATTATAACTAAATTGGTAATAAATTTTTTCATTACTTATTTTTAATACCCTCCTCGATGAACTCATCAATGTTTCCATCTAAAATGCTAGTTGGGTTAGTGCTTTCTGTTTTGTTCCTCAAATCTTTTACAAGTTGATATGGCTGCAAAACATAAGATCTAATTTGATGACCCCACCCAATATCTGTTTTAATGCTCATCTCTTTTTGATTTTCTTCTTCTTTTTGTTGAATTTTATATTCGTATAATCTTGCTTTAAGCATTTTAAAGCAGGTTTCTTTATTCTTGTGTTGAGATCTTTCATTTTGACATTGTACAACAATTTTAGTTGGTAAGTGAGTTATCCTAACTGCGCTATCAGTGGTATTTACATGTTGTCCACCTGCACCACTTGATCTATAGGTGTCTATTCTTAAATCTTTTTCATCAATTGTTATACTAATATCGTCTTCCACTGCAGGGTAAACCCATATACTAGCAAAACTTGTATGTCTTCTTGCTCCACTATCAAATGGAGAGATTCGAACTAACCTATGAACTCCAGACTCTGATTTCATTAATCCATATAGATAGTCTCCCTGCACCTTAATAGTAGAAGATTTTATACCTGCTTCTTCGCCTTTGTGCTCACTAATAATTGTATATTTGAAATTTTTTTTATCAAACCACTTCATATACATTCTACGAAGCATATCTGCCCAATCTTGGCTTTCGGTACCGCCTGCCCCTGCATGAATTTCTAAATAAATGTCATAATCATCATTTTCACCTGACAAAAAACAGTTTATTTCACTTTTTTTAATTTCTAACAAAATTTTTTGTATCTTTTTAATACAATCGTTAATAGTTTCTTCATCTTTCTCTTGAGAAGCTAATGCATGCAAATCTTTAAGATTGTTCAATTCAGTAAAAAAATTTGTATAAGAATTAAAAATATCTTCGAATATTTTTTTTTGTTTAACCGTTTTTTTTACTAAGTCTCTGTCTTTCCAGAAGTTTTCTTTGAGTGAAATTTGTTCTAACTCTTGAATTCTTTTTTCAATATTTTCTCTATCAAAGATACCCCCTGATATTATTCAAGGATTTTTCAGTAGCGGCTAGTATTGCTTCAAAGTTTTCCATTAGTAAAACTGTCTAAACTTAATTATTTTATCACGGTCATTGGTTGTGATTAAGTTATTATTTTCAATATTGTTAATATCTTTTAATTTTAACGCTTCAATGATTGAATTTTTTTCTCCAGGAGCTGCTTTGACACCAGTATCATAATTTAGTGAGGTCAAATATATATTTTCAGGAATTTTGAATTCTTCAAAATCTTCTTTGAAAAGAGCTTTTTCCACAAAATCTTTAAAAATAGGTAATGCCGCTTTTGATCCTGTTTCGAATTTGCCTAAAGTTTTAGGATTATCAAATCCGATATAGACACCAATTACCAAATTGGAAGAAAATCCAATAAACCAAGCATCATAATTATCATTTGTGGTACCTGTTTTTCCGGCTAAAGGTACCTTTAAAGATCTTAGTTTTTTAGCAGTTCCTCTTTGAACTGTACCTTGTAAAATTGAAGTCATTTGGTAAGCGGTTTCCTCACTAATAACTTTTTCACTTGTGCTTTCTATAAATGGAAGTTTAATATTTTCATTAATAAATTTATCACAACCTAAACAGGTTTTACCTTTTTTTTGAAAAATTGTTTTTCCTCTTCTGTCTTGTATTCTTGAAATCAACTTTGGTTCTACTTTTTCCCCTCCATTTACAAAAGGTGCATATGCGGATGTTAAATTAAGTAGAGTGGTTTCGGCTGCTCCCAAAGAAACTGATAAAAGCTCTGGTATTTCATTATAAATATTTAATTTTTTTGATAAGTTTAAGATTTCCTCTAAACCTAGCATTTTAGCAATTCTAACAGTCATTAAATTTCTTGAATATTCAATCCCTTTTCTTAAAGTTGATGGACCATAAAATTTCTTCCCATAGTTTTCAGGTTTCCAGTTTTTCAATCCGACTCCTTGGCTTTCTACAAAAGGTGCATCTAAAATAATAGAATTTGGAGCAAAGCCTTTTTCCAAAGCTGCTGCGTAAACTATTGGTTTAAAAGCAGACCCTGGTTGCCTTTTGGCTTGGGTAACTCTATTGAATTCACTTTTTTTAAAATTAAAACCACCAACTAACGCTAATATATCTCCGGTAAATGGATCTAAAATAACAATTCCGCCATTAACTTTTGGATACTGCTTTAGTAACCAAGTATTATTTTCTTTTTTTACAAAAATAATATCCCCCGTTTTAAAAATATCTTTAATTAATTTGTTTTTAGGTATAGTCCACTTAATATTGTTCAATAATAAAATTCCCAAATTCTTTTTCTTTTTTTTTTTATTGAGTATATCAAATTCAATTTTATTATCGTCTAATGATATAATTTCTGCTAGTTCCCAATTTAAAGTTGGATCTAACTTAAATTGTGCAACTTTTTTTTCCCAATTCTTATTTTTTACTTTATTTGTGATTACGCCTCTCCAACCATGTCTACGATCATATTCTTGAATTCCTTGTCTCAAAGATTTTAAAGCCTGAATCTGATAATTTATGTTTAGTGGTGTGCTTATACTTAATCCTTGGGAATAAAGTTTCTCAAATCCATAAATATTTTTAACAGTTTTTCTTACCTCCTCTGTATAAGAATTTGCCTCATTCACTATTTCTATTTTTCTCTTATTAAGTGTCAGTTTCGAATTTTTAAAAATTTCTAACTGTTTTTTTGTAATAAAATTATTTTCCTCTAAATTTTGTAATACTAAATTTCTTCTAAACTTTGCAACCTCAGGATATTTATATGGATTATATTTGCTAGGTGCTTTAGGTAAAGCAGCTAATAAGGCGGCATCTGTGTAGGTTAATTCTTTTATTGATTTATTAAAATATTCTAGACTAGCTGCAGCTATTCCATATGTGCCTTGACCTAGATAAATTTGATTCAAGTATAATTCCAAAATTCTCTCTTTTGTATACGCTCTTTCAATTCGAAATGCTAAGATTGCTTCTTTTACTTTTCTTTTCAATGATACTTCATTTGTAAGTAAAAAATTTTTTGCAACTTGTTGAGTAATGGTAGATGCACCCTCTAATCTTTTGTTTTGTGAAATATTCTTAATATTTTTCAAAACTGCTCTCATTATTCCCTTAGCATCTATTCCTGGATGGCTGAAAAAATTTTTATCTTCTGCAGAAAGAAAAGCTTGCACCACATTTTCTGGTACAGACTCGTAAGGTATAAAAAGTCTTTTTTCTATTGCGTATTCTGCGATTAATTTACTATTTTCAGAATAAACTCTACTTGAAATCGGTGGTTGATAATTTGATAATTTTTTGTAATCAGGCAAACCTATAGAAAAATACCAAAGAGTTGAAAATGTGAAAAAAACAACAATTACTAGAAATGCTAATACAAATTTGATCGAAAAATTGATAAGATTTAACATTTTGTATTTATTTATAATAAATCTGACTATCTTGAGGCATGTTTGAATTAAAATCCTGTAATTATATCTAAAATTGTATAAAATATAACTTATGACATTATTTAATATATCAAATTACAAAAATTTTAAAGGAATTCTCAAAAAATGGAAAAAAACTTATATATCGATGCATCGCATCCAAATGAAACTCGTATTGTTCTCAAATCAAATAATTCAATTGAAGAGTATGAGTATGAAGATAAAAATAATTTAAATTTTAAAAACAATATCTACCTCGCTACAGTAAGTAGAGTTGAGCCTTCTTTGCAAGCTGCCTTTGTAAATTTTGGAAGAGAACGTCACGGTTTTTTAGCTTTTAACGATATTCAGTCAGATTATTATCAGTTACCTTCAGAAGATAAGGAAAAAATAAGAATAGCTGAAGAAAAAATTCGTGAAGAATTAAAAGATAAAACAATCGACGTTAATCAAGATAATTTACAATCAGATGATAGCTCAAATAGTAAAGACGAAAAAAATGTTAATAATGAAAATCATGCTGAAAAGGAAAATAAAAAAGAGTATCGTGAGAAAGTAAAATCTTCTTTTGGTATAAAAAGATATAAAATTCAAGAAGTTATTAAACCTGGTCAGGTAATCTTGATACAAGTTCTTAAGGAAGAAAGAGGACAAAAAGGTGCTGCACTAACTACATTTATTTCTTTAGCTGGTAAATATATGGTTTTAATGCCTAATACACCTAAAGGTGGCGGAATATCTAGAAAAATTTTCAACTCTTCTGATCGTCAAATAATAAGAAATATTCTTAATGATATAGAAATACCCAATAGCATGGGTGTAATTGTAAGAACAGCAGGGGCAAATAAAACAAAAAATGAAATTGAAAAAGATTTTCAAAATACTTTAAAAACTTGGGAAGAGATTAAAGACAAAGCTTTAAATTCTAACGCTCCGTCTTTAGTTTATGAGGAGGGAGATATAATAAAAAGATCTTTAAGAGATACGTATGATAATGAAACAAAAAATGTTTATATCGAAGGAAACGAAGCTTATCAAAAAGCAAAAAAATTTATGAAAGAGCTGATGCCTAAAAATGTTAAAAATGTAAAAAAATATCGAGGTAAGATTCCTCTTTTTTTTGATGCTAATATTGAGAAGGAGTTAAACAATATTTATGAACCCACAGTAAAACTAAAATCTGGTGGATACTTGGTAATCAATCCAACAGAAGCATTAGTTTCAATAGATATAAACTCAGGTCAATCAACAAAACAAATAAACATAGAAAAGACAGCTTTAAATACTAATCTTGAAGCTGCTGAAGAAATAGCTCGCCAAATAAAGTTAAGAGATTTATCTGGTCTTATTGTAATAGATTTTATTGATATGATGAATTTTTATAACAGACGTATTGTTGAAAAAAAAATGAGAGAAAGCATCAGGAAAGATAGGGCCAGAATACAAACTGGTAGAATTAGTAGTTTTGGTTTGCTTGAAATGACTAGACAGAGATTGCGTGAAGGTTCAATTAAATGGGAAACACAACTATCACTTTCATCTTTTTCTCAAAAAATTTTAAAAAAGATTCAACACTTGGCTTTTACCGATAAAGTAAAGATTATAAACTCTTATGTTCCAGAAAAAGTAAAGGTATATATAGAGAAAAATTTACTTGAGGAGTTGAAATATTTTCAAAAAAAATACTCATTTGAAGTTAAAATATTATCTAATGATAAGTTCATAGTACCTGAATATAAAATTGATCTGTTAAATAAATCAAAAAAAGTGATCAACACTATCGAAAATATAAATCCAATTATCGAAATTAAAAGTAACAAAGGAATTAAGATTAAAGAAAAAAAAGAAAAGAGTAAAATTACTACCAAAGAAAAAACCAAAAAAACAAAATCAATAAAAAGAAAAGCAAGGACTCTTTGGGTTAGAAAAAAAAGAAAAGTTAAATAAGTCCTCTTATTGGTGAACTTGCTGATGCGAAGTAATTTTTATTCATTCTTCCTGCTCTAAAAGAATTTCTCCCAGAAATAACTGCATCTTTGAAAGCTTTAGCCATCAAGATTGGTTTTTTAGCGTTGGCTATGGCACTGTTTATTAACACACCATCGCAACCTAATTCCATTGCTATCGTAGCATCTGAAGCAGTTCCAATGCCTGCATCGACAATTACTGGCACTTTAGATTGTTTAATTATCAGAGAAATATTTACTTCATTTTGTATTCCAAGACCAGAACCAATAGGAGATGCTAAAGGCATAATTGCACAAGCTCCGTTATCTTCTAATTTTTTTGCTAATAATGGGTCATCGGTACAATAAACCATGACTTTAAATCCCTCTTTAGTTAATATCTTCGTAGATTTAATAGTTTCAATCATATTTGGGTAAAGAGTTTTTTTATCACCTAAAACTTCTAATTTGACTAGTTTCCAGCCGCCCATTTCTCTTGCTAGTCTTAAAGTTCTTAAAGCATCCTCTGAATTAAAACAACCAGCAGTATTAGGTAAAAAAGTGATTTTTTTTGGGTTTAAGTAATCTGTTAATATTGGTTTCTTTTTATCTAAAATATTTACTCTTCTAACAGCTACCGTCACCATATCGGCACCTGAGGCTTTGACGGCTTTAGCCGTTTCCGAAAAGTTTTTATATTTACCTGTTCCAACTATAAGTCTAGAATAAAGAGTTTTACCTGCAACTTTAAAAATATCTTTTTTCAATTTATCCACCTCCTATAAATGTAACGACTTCAACTTTATCATTGTTTTTTAAAAGTTTTTTTTTGTAATCTACTTTAGAAATTATTATTCCATTATGCTCGATCGCAACTTTTTTATTAGATAGTTTGTACTTTTTTAAAAGGTCAAATATTGAATACTTTGGTTTGATAACTACTTTTTTTCCATTTAATTGTATTTTTGCCATAATTAAGTTATTCAATACTTAGAAATTTATGGATAAAATTATAATTGTTAATGGACCAAACCTCAACCTTTTAGGTGAAAGAGAAAAAAATCAATATGGAAATTTTACCTTAAAAGATATTGAAAAAAA
>MDTB01165402.1_pt1 | contig 11822 bp, 13 predicted proteins | sample 811161 | NCBI WGS metagenome assembly MDTB01 (sample SAMN05326650, study PRJNA326480) | marine metagenome | isolation source: seawater | place: Mediterranean Sea | collected 2009
AATTTGGCAATGGCGGTGGTACAGAATTTGAATGTAATTGGAAATACATGAAAGACAATGGTATTGAACCTAAAAAATTTGTTATGTTCACAGATGGTTGGCCATTTGAAACTTGGGGAGATCCAGACTACTGCGATACAATATTTTTGATAAACAATCCATATGAAAGAAATATTGAAGCACCGTTTGGGTTGACAGTTACCTATGAGGATTAATCCAAAAAATTTTTTCAATAGAAAGTTAGACTTTTTACCACCTCATTTTACAACAACATCAAAATATTTCAACGAATACGAAGAAACAAAATTAAACGAATGGATCTATGAAAATTGTTTTGGCAGATACTGTATTGTTAAAACAGTTAAATGGGATAGCGATTCTTGGAAGGGTATGACAACAATTGGATTTGAAGAACCTAGTGATTTAACACTTTTAGCATTAAGTGGTAGACTAAACACACAAAAAAGTCCTTTCTAATTACCAAAATAATACCACTTATATTCTACCAAAAGATTGACTCTGCTAACTAGTTTTAGTATAATAGTTTTATAAGGAGAATTATTAATGGAAACAAAAACAGAAAAACCAGCAGAAGAGAAAACAACTGCGCCTGCGGCTGGTACACAGTCTGCACCACAAACACCTGGTACAGATCTTTCAATAGCAGATTTAAAAAATTTACAAACAATAATTGATATTGCATCAACACGTGGAGCATTTAGAGCAAATGAAATGGCAACCATCGGTGCAATGTATAACAAACTTCAAGCATTTTTGTTAAAGGTTACACCAGAACAAAAACCTGCTGAAGCACCTGCCTCGCAACCAGCGACTGGCACAAAGTAAGGAGAAAACATGGTACAACAAATGATGCCAATGGATATAGAAGGAACAAAACAAAACGTCGAAGGTAACAGAAGAAAATTTAAACACATAGGAAAACTAAAAGACAGTGGAGCCAATGTTGCAATTATTTTTAGAACTGTTCCAGATGAATCAAGCAACTGTTTAGTAATTGGACCTAAATTTTTAGATGACACTTATCATAATGCTTTTATGAAAGCCTTAGAATCGCAAGAAGGACAAGATGCATTTGAACTAGGCACTTACTTGAACAGAGCAGTTTTTCCAGATGGAACAAATATATTGAGTTTTCTACATCAAGGAAATTACATCAAAAAAATTCCCACAAAAAATGTTGTCGTTACTATGGGAACAGGAAATGATGGTGAAGTTTCTTTAGATGAATTAAACAAACTTATAGCCAAAGAAAAAGGTGTTAAAGTTTCTGAATTATCAGTAGAAGATCCAACCCCAAAACAAACTGCTGATGACACAAAAAAGAAAACCACAAAAAAATAAAAGTTGGGTACAACTAGCATCAAATTTTGTCGCTCAATGGCCTGAGGTTTTAGAAGGCATTGAGTTGACAAACATGCCAATTCATTATCTCAAAAACATAGACATTAAATTAAAAAACCATATAACAATTCACGTAGATGTGGAGGGTTGTTTGAAAAAATTTAATCGTAAGCAAACTGCAAATATGGTTAAAACATACATCAACAAACACTATACAAATATAAAAAATGTTGAATTATGTTTTAATGTTAAGAAGTTAAAAGCAGATATGCAAGGTAAAACAAAGGCCGTGCTTTCTAAAACTTTCAAATAATATTTGTAATTTTTTCCCAATCGTAAGTTTCAAAAAGTTTATCATAATTATCGGCGTGTTTTGCAAAGTATGAACCTGCTTTGTTACATGCGTCTATTACTATTGCATCTTTGCACCCTAACCATTTATTCAATATAAAACTATTTTCGACAGTGGGTTTATTCTTTTTCCAATAGAGTAATTTAATAACTTCTCTAAATGTGGTCCTAAAACAAACATCTGGATCCGAATGAAATGTAGTTTCATTTGCTAGGACCTTAATATGGTCATGTTGTTGTGCTAGTGTAAAATCCAACCCTGTACCTTTGTTTTCCAACACCATTGTTTTATTATAAAGTATTACTGCTTGGTGTCCGTAGGTATAATCTAATAAAGGATTGTAGCAATCAAATATATAATGCCTAGGTATTTTTAAGGTATCCGGTATAAAATTAAACTTAAAATTACTTTTTATCTTGCATTTTGAGAAAACTGCGTAAAAGTATTCCGTGTCACTATTGTTGGCCGCTGTTTTGTAGGCACTATTTCTCCCTTTGACCCCTTCAACCAATTTTAATTTGTTTGGTAAATTTTTACAAAATTTTTTTAAAAGTTCATAGTTGTTTTTCCAGTCCCCTTCATAGTTGTGTATAAAGACTATATCGAAAACAGGAATCTTTTTACTTTGGCGATTAAGTTCTAAAATGTTAGTATGTTCATATAATTCTTTATCAAATTTAAATTTTGGTACAGTTAAGTTTAATTTGTTTGTGTCTGTAATGTAAAGTTTTTGATCTTCCCAAAAACTTGGTACAGCAGTCTCAGATTTATCTTCATAGTAATAATGGACATATCTTTCTTTTTGTTGCTTAATTTGTGACAACAAGTTATTAAATGTAAAAAGTTTAATTGGCCATTTTTCATATTTTATATCTTTACAAAAGTGGTAATTAATGTCCTTATAGTCTCTTAAAAATTGTAATTTGTTGATTTGTTCTAGGAATTTCTCCTTACAAATTAAAAAAGTATCCGCTTCTTTTTGAGTAGTTGAATGCCAAACATGTATTTGATCCTTTTGGAATTGTTCGGGAATGAAATCAAAATCAAATTTTTCATAATTGTTTAAATCACTTAAAAACCAAAAATATGCAGTTTTTGTGTCTGCTGTAATGTTTTCAAGAATAGTTTTGTAACTGTTAATAAAAGGTACTATTTTTGCAAAAGGAAATTTTTGTAAAATAATATCTTTATTTTTTTTTGAAACTTGAAAATCTACTAGTACACAATCAAATGCCATAAAATTGTTTAATCCTTTCACAAATGTAATCAATCTCACCTGTGGTTAGGAAAGGATGCATTGGTAAACTTAATAAAGTGACACTTAACATTTCAGCCATTGGATAATGATTAGTTTGGATTTTATCTAACAAATAATTGTAATGTATTTTTGTCTCAACTCCTGCATCTTTTAAATATTTTTGTAATAGGTCTCTTTTGTTTGATTGAATCACCAGTTTATGATAACTGCTGAATATTCCTCTTTCCTTTGTAGTTTCTAATAGCATTCCGCTTGGTAACATTTTTTGGTACCTTTTATAAATTTTTTCTCTCTTCTTTTGAAGGCTGTCAAATTTGCCTAACAAAAATAACAATTGGTTTGCATGGTCTTCTGGAATCATACTATTGTAACCATAATTGTCGTTGTTACGTATTCCATGCCTCCTTAGTGATATTAGTCTTTCATACACAATGGAACTATCTGTAAGGACCATTCCAGCAGTACCAAAACAAGGCATATTTTTCATAGGGTCAAAACTAAAAATGCTAATGGATCCTAATTTTCCACTTTGCACTCCATGATGCCATGCGCCTTGAGATTGTGCGGCGTCTTCAATCAAAGGTATATTATTTTTATCGCAGTATTTTTTCAATCTAGTATAGTCAGCAACATTACCAAATAAGTTTGCGTACAAAACTGCGTCTACTTGTATTTTTGAATCTATAGGTCCAATATTGCCTTGTTTATCAACGTCAATAAATTTAATTTTACTTCCAAGTCGTTTAATGGCTCCTGCAGTTGCAATATAACTGTACACAGGACAGGCAATAGTGCTTTTATCAGATAATCCAAGTGCTTTAAGCGCCAAAAATAAACCGTCAGTGGCAGAGCCGACACCTACAGCAAATTTTCTTTGATACTTGCTGGCAATTTTTATTTCCAACTTTCTTAAGTAAGGACCTTTTACATGAACTCCGGAGTTCCATGCTTGTTTTGCCCGTCTGGTTAATCTCCACCAATAAGCATCATACAATTTGTCAATACCATTAAACTTTATTTTGTAACCACTCATAATAGTTTTGTAATCCTGTCTTCAAATTAATTTTTGGTTTATATCCACAAAGTTTTTGTGCTCTATCAATATTCAATGTACCTCTATCCGGATATAGTGCGTTTCTACCAGTATCAATAATCTTACTTTTACTTTTTGTTATCTTAACCACTAGTTCTGCGGCGTGTTGTAAAGTTCTTGCACTGCCATATGTTATATTAAAACTTGTATTTTGATTTTCACTAAGAGCAACATCTATTATACCTTGTGCGGCATCTTTTCTGTAAGTAAAATCTACTTTATTGTCTCCATTGTGTACGTTTAAGTCTTTGTTATTCATTGCCGCTTCAAAAAATTTGCTTATGACTCTATCCGGCAAATCTCCTGGTCCATAAACTCCACTTGGTCTTACAATAGCATAATTTAATTTTGAGTTTTTACAAAACAATTTAACAAGTCTTTCACCTGTTAGTTTTGCTTCACCATATATGTTTATTGGTTTTGTATCAGCGTCTTCTTTTATTTTGTGTTTGAAGTTTCCGTAAACCATACTTGAACTTACATAAACAAACTTTTTTGCACCAAATTGCTGTGCATGCCAAAGCATGTTTGTTGTGCCGTCAACAATTTGACTAACTCCTTCTACAGGATTATTGTTAACTATTTTTGCTCTCGGATAAGAGGCCAAGTGTATTACAAGTGACGGACGACTTTTAAAGGCTTTAAGTCCCATCATTGGATCTCGCACATCACCATTTATAAAGGTTGTAGACTTCCAATTTCTTTGTCTCCATTTATATAAATTTTTTAATTCTTTTTCGGATATGAGACCATACGTGTCGTCGTTATCTAATACAGTTATTGAATGTTTCGGACTTAACATTTCAACGATTTTACTACCTATAAAACCGTTTCCGCCCGTAATTAATATTTTCATTAAAAAACTTTTACTCCATATTTGTCTTCAAATGCTTTACCATCTGCACGGTCATTTACAATTGGTTGGCCTTTTATATTCAAACTGGTATTCAACAAAATAGGACAACCAGTCTGTTTTTTCCACTCAGTCAGTAAGGCGTGAAAACCTGGATTGTCCGTCTTACGCACGGTTTGTACCCTTGAACTGCCATCATGATGTATGATAGCCGGAAAGTCTTTACCACGCACACACGCCGCTGTAAATTGCATATAAGGGGTGTTTTTAACGTGTTTAGGTAGGGTAAAATAGTCGTGTACATCCTCCTCTAATATGGCAGGAGCAAATGGTCTAAACTTCTGTCTACGCTTGATTTGATTTACCAAATCTTTAACTTCTGGTCCTCGAGGATCTGCAAGTAATGATCTATTACCAAGTGCTCTTGGTCCAAACTCTGCTCGACCATTTGCAACTCCACACATTTTATTTTGTTTCAATTCTTTAATAATTCTATCGACAGGATATTCGCCTTCAATGTTGTGTCCTAAAAATGGATGTTGCCAATTCAAAAATTTCTTTTCACTGGCCGCTATACAGCCAATACTAGAACCTGCATCTCCTGGATTTGGCATGATCCATATGTTGTCAAATAATCCTAAGTCAGCCAATTTGCTATTGGCCGCACAGTTTAACGCTACACCTCCGCCAAATACTAAATTGTGTTCTGGATATGTCAAACCTTTTTGCGGCAAATATGATTTGGCTTTTTGCCAAAGAGTTGCTAACAATTCTTCCGTCACTGCTTGAATACTAGCCGCAATATCCATTTGATCTGCTCCTGGTATCCATTCTCCTAGTCCCCTATGTAAATTTTTCTTTAATGTAAAAGGATTTGCACTCTGTACAAAATCTCTATAAATTTTGTCTTTGTATATTGGTTTGCCGTATGCCGCCATACCCATTAAAATATATTCTTCTTCCGCTGGCTTTAATCCAACTCTGTGTGTAAATGCACTGTATAACACTCCAATTGAGTGGGGATATCGAACAGTTTCTTTAAGTTCCATTTCTCCGTATGATCCAACCCAAATGCTTATTGTGTCCCATTCACCAATTGCATCAACTGTTAAAATTACACACTGTTTGAATGGAGAAGTGTAGTAACCTGTAGCCGCATGTGACTCATGGTGTTTTACATATTGATCTATTTTAATACCAAACTTTCCGCAATGGTCTGCTGGCATTTCACTTCGACTAAAAGCAAGTTCGTATTGGCCTGCATAAAGTTGTCTAGTTTTTTTTAATAATGGTTTTTCATAGTAAACAACTTTATCAAAAGGAGCATAGGATTTTGCCTCATTGACAATCTGTTGATTGAGATAATGATCATTTTTTATTTTGCTGTAACGTTCTGCATGAGCGGCCCATAATATTTCAGAACCATCAACCACAGCCATAGCGGCGTCATGATTCATACAGTTAATTCCTAGTATTCTCATCCTATTTGTATATAAACGGGTCTTTCTTCTTAAGTTCCTTTATTCTTTTTCTATAGGCAATTTCACTTTTGATTTTGTCTATAATCCATTTTATCCATTTCATTTTTGGCTCCTTATTTTTCCTTAATGGTTAGTTTTTTATTTTTTAATATTTTAAAAAATTTCTTTCCTATTAATTGTACAGCATCTTCGTGTGCTTTGTCTAGTGGATGGGTAGTGCCCCTAGGATACTCATTAAGCATTGCCCACTGATTGAATCCCATTTGCCTTTCACCAAAGTAATACCAATTGGAAAAATCAATTTCATCATGCAAACAAGTCATCAATTCATCTATTTCTGCATGTGGCTTTAGATCATTATAAAACAAACTATTGTCTGCTAATGTAAAAAGAAAAGGAATATTTTTCTTAATTAATATATTTTGAAGCCATGTTATAGACTTCCAACTCAAATATATTTCATGATACTGGTTGGCCGCATAACGGTAAAGGCTATTGGCAAATTCTTTTACTCCTGTTTTTGCCATATCTTCTCTCCTCTTTTTCCATATCTCCTGTTGAGGCTCAGATGAAAGTAGATTATTATAAACTTCACGTTGTTTGGTATCAGTGTCCCACGGAGTAATTGATGCCCATCGTGTATCTTCTAAGAACTTGTGTCTAGGCATTGCCCAGTCATATCGTGATGGGAAAGTCCACATAACTAAAACAAAATCAATTTCATGTTTATTAATATTTTGGAATACCTTTCTAGCAATTGCTTGATTTCCTATTCCTCCTGCAGAAACATTTAGATGCTTTGCGTCAATTTTGTTAACAATACCTGCCGCCCATGTTTTTTGGGATGGCGGTAACCCTGGTTTATTACAATCGGATAATTCGTGTCCGTAAGTAAAACTACAACCTGCTGAAAGAATATTTTTAATCATATATTTGTAATACCTTATTTAAAAGTGGAAAAACTTCTCCAAAATTTTCCTTTCTATATGCATCTGTGGTTAGTATTCTATTGATTCTTTGTTGCCTAATTTCTTCACTGTCTCTATCAACGCTATTCATAAATCTTAAAGTAGGTTTGAAATCTGTTAACATAGAATATCTTGTGTTGACTATATTTTTAACATTTTTTGGCAATGTTTGAATATTAAAATAATCAGGATCGAAGAGTGTGTTTACATAAAAGAAATTAGGTTGGAACTGTGCTACCCAAAATGCAATTTTGGCTAAACTAAAAATATTGAAAATACTTACTGTGGTGCAAATTTGAAAATCCATATTTGCAGTTTTACGTTCTTTCCATTTCACTAAATTTGCGCCTACATGTCTCCAATTAGCAGGATGTCTTTGATATTCAAACTGCTGACCTATATCATCAATACTAAATGCCACTTCTACTCTTTTGAAATAACTCCATAGATCAAATATTTCAGGCGGTGGTAATTGTGTGCCATTTGTATTATAGTGAATATCTTGATTTTTAGCATAACCTTTTTCAACACAGTGCATCAAAATTTTGAAATGATCCTTAATCATAAAAGGTTCTCCACCTGTGAATTCAAAATATTCTACATTTTTTAAATCCTCTTTTAGTTCTTCAAAAAATTGTGGGTTTCTTTTTGGCCAGCCACCCTCCTTAAGATTTTGCCGAGCCACAGCATTTTCACCATAATCTAATTCTTCCTGTGCCCATTTTGAACTGCTCCAACTTCCGCATATTCTGCATTTTAAATTACACACATTGCCTAACTTAAAGTCAATAAATTTTAAAGAAGGCTCGCTGTTAGGTGACCAGTGTTTTAAACTTTTCTTCATTTTGTAAATGCTATTCATACGCTTTGATGTCTTACCAGCATTTTCCTCACTCCAACAATTGTTACACCCAGCAGGACGTTTTCCATCTTTAAATTGTTGTCTTAGTTTTTGCATGTATTCACCCTGCTGTATATCTTTAAGATTTTTTTCATAAACCTTAACATTGGGTATTGAACCTTTGTACAGACAACAAGGAGACGCACCACCATTTACATCAACTTCTAAATGTGTCCACGGCAATGGACATATATTTGATTTTATATACTTTTCCACCATGCTAATACCTCTGGATCTTGACCTAGAATTTTACTAATATCTGTTCCTCTTATCTTGTCTAATCTTATACATTCTGCTTTTCCGTCTTGCCAACCCTTTGCACAAACTTCTTGTGAATATCTTTCATCATTGGTTGGGTGTTTTAACAAATCATCTAATCCTTCTAAATAAGATAAATTAAAAATGGTTTGCGGTTCATTGACAACTTTTTCCTTGGCTTTGTTTACAAGTTTTTCCAAAAGACGTCTTGGTAGAAATAAAGGACTCATAAAAACTTCTGGACTAAACGTAAAAACTTTTTTTAGTAGTAAAGGAATTTTTAATTCTTTCTGTAACTTATACATATTATCTAGTTCAAATAATCCTGGCAATGTTACAGTGTAATCTAATTGTAGTTGCTTTGGATGTTTTACAAACTTTTTAGCGTATTTCATATTTTCAAGCCATTCATTGTATTTTAATCCTGTCCTTATATATTCACCAATTTCACCTGTGCCGTCAATAGATGCATTTATTTGCCAACCATTAAACTTAGAAAGTATGTCGTCAAACAGATTTAGATTAAAAAACTTTATACGACTCATGTTAGAATTATATCTTGCATACACCGAATCTGCATATCCTAAGTCCACGACTCTTTGCATGGCTGTCCAATGTATTTTCCACATCAATGGTTCTCCACCACACCAATAAAATTCTTTAATTGTTTTGTTTTCTACAGCATCCATAAATTCTTTAACAATGTGTTGATCATGAAATTTTTGTAGTTGTGCTTTAACGTCTTTTCTTCCCCATATTTTATATTTCTCATAAGTGTCGGCCCTGCCATGTTTTTTATTTTCAGTTTCCCAAGTGCTTGACAGCATATCACCGCACATCCTACAACTAAAATTACATAGGTTACTGAATCTATAATCCCAACTTGTGACTTTCATTGTAGTTGCTCCAGAATCATCTGTACTTTCAAATGCTTCATCAATTTGATCTTTATAAAACCTGTTAAAATGTTGTCTGTAAACCTGGGAATTTAAAAGTTTGTAGTTACATACACTACACTGTGGAATTTCTTCACCAGCCATTAATTTTTTTCTTACTGATTTCATATAATCGCCGTTCCAGTGTTGATCTAACGTTAAAAGATTTACATCACCTGTGCTAATTTTTGTTTTTGGATCTTTAGGTATCGGATCGATATATTGTTTAAAATTTTGAGAATCTTCCCTACTTGCACAACATAAGCGCCTTTCCATTTGAGGACTAAGATAGGTATGCACCCAAGGTGCCATACAGAAGGTTTTATTACCGTCTTTGGGTTTAACTTTTGTCATAATTTTTAAATAAATCCTTCCATTCAGGAAATACATCTACTGTATTTTCTTTACGTATATTGTCATAAAGTTTAGTTTTTTTAAAAAACAAAGGTAAAAATTTTGAATTATCCCTTCTAAATATCCAATCAACACCAGACTCAAAGCCTTTTGATGCCCTGGTCAAAGGATCTTTATCTTTCAGCCATTGTATATGCTTATTGTATTTTTCTTTTACTTGTTCTTTAAATTCGTTAGGCAACAAATCCATTCTTTGCCAATCTGGGTATTGTAACAAGTTAAAATTAAAATCCATTGCTTTTATTAATTTCTGCTCTACCCAGTTTTTATGAAAGTCTACCACATGTAAACTGTTTAGTAAACCAACTGTTGCACTGATATAAAAGTCAACATTTGGACAAACTTTAATCATTCTTTTTCTATTTTGTACAATTTCGTCCCACTTTGTGCCTTTACGCATTAATTCGCCTCTACTTCCTTCTGCATCAAGAGACGCACCAACTGACACTGATTCAAATTTGTTCCATAATTTAAAAACATCAATATCTTTAAATGCTGTTTTGCTAAAATTAGTATTGTAAATTAATCTCACATGATACATTTTTCTTTTGTCTAGTTCCTTCAATATCCTGTAGTGTTCTTCCATAATAATAGGTTCACCACCTGCAAAATAAAATTGTTCAACATTGTCAAAATGTTCTAACATCTGTTTCCATATGTCATTGCTGGATCGTCCTACCCTCATAATTTTAGCGTGTTTTGGCGGACTGCCTGTGACCTTAATATGATCTTCGTACCAGTTTGAACTGAACCAAGTTCCACAACTTCTACAAGCAAAATTACACAAGTTTGAAAACCTTATATCCCAATATTTTATAATGAATTTTGCGGCACCTTCCGTGGTTGTTGAGTCAACTAATTTAATATTATGTCCAAAGTGTTTGTTTGAACTATGCCGTAAACTAAAAAATCCTGATTGCTCTTGATCATAACATTTAACACATTCTTTATTTTTAACTCCTGCTAACATATTTTTCCTTATGGTTTGCATTTTGTCGTTATTAAAGACTTCTGCTATAGAATTTTTATTTAGATCTCCTACAGGGTGTTTGTCTTGAGCAAAGCAACAAGGATATGCTCTACCATCTGGAAATGCATGTAGGTGCATCCATGGCAACATACAAAAACTTTTATTTTCGACTAGGAGATCCTTATGTTTTTTAGACATTTGATCAAATTTTAATTTTTCGGGCTCTTTGTCCCACATATTATAAGCCATTGTACCACTCTCCTATTATTGGAAATGTTTTTGTAAAATTTTTATTCCTACGCTCATCGTATTGTTTATAAAAGTTTTTGAAGTCGGCTCTAAGTTTTGGTAAATTAAATGCTTCACTGTGTGGCGTTTTAACAATATCAAGGTAATCTATTAGTCTTGAAGTGTGTGCAACTTCCATAGGTTCTAAATATTCTATATTTTTATCGAGCCAAGTTTGCAAATTATTTTTAAATTTTGTTCTTAAATTATCAGGCAAAACTAACGGTGATTGAAAACTTGGGAATCTTAAAATGTTTAATGTAAAATTAAAATTTACATCATACACTCTTTTCCATGCTTTTTTGTTTTTAACTACGTCATCTAAAAATTCAGGCAGACTTTCTAAGCATAGTGCATTAATGGTACACATATTGTGAATGCCTGCAGGTTTTACTGTGCCTGGAAGATTTACTAAATGAGTGTACCAGGTTGTGTAGTCCATACCGTCCCTAATGTAATTCGATTGTTCATAAGTTGCCTCATTGGAAGTGTAGATATGAAGGTTAGGAACATTTTTTACTTTGTTCATGAATTTTATAAACAATTCTCTTTTAGGCACTAAATTTGAATTAATTGCTAAACGCATATTGGGATTTACTTTATGCTTCTGTGTTTCGAACCAATCAAGCAATCTCCATAAACTAGGCGACATCATAGGTTCACCACCTGTAATTCTTAATTCGTCTAGT
>MDTB01118610.1_pt1 | contig 11821 bp, 9 predicted proteins | sample 811161 | NCBI WGS metagenome assembly MDTB01 (sample SAMN05326650, study PRJNA326480) | marine metagenome | isolation source: seawater | place: Mediterranean Sea | collected 2009
ATATCCTTGAGACTCGAGCGAAACTCGGTTCTTTTCCCAGAATGAAAAGTTCATACGAATTGGCCATGGAAAGAATGGGAGGCGGAGACAAACCACTCACTGAGGAACAAAAAGCAAAAATTGCGGAAATTGATTCGAAATATAGGGCAAAAATTGCCGAGCGGAAAATCTTTATGGAAAAAAGCCTACAGGATGCCTTAGCCAAAGGAAGTCACGAAGAGGCAGATGAAGCCAGAAAGATTTTAGCCAAAGAAGTAAATAGCCTCGAGGAGAAAGCCGAATCCGAAAAAGAAAAAATCCGGGACAACTAGCTCTACGATTTCGCTTTGCGGAAACTGTCTATATATAGCATAGCAACTGGAATGCCGTAATCTCCCCAGCGTTCGATCCATTCGAAGATATTAACGATGCCCATACCCGTGACGGTATCTGCCGGCACATAGAGAAATTCAGTGAACAGTTTCCACACTAATGCGATAAAGATGATGGGTTTTACCGGAGCCAGAAAAATGAGAACGCCGAGGGCGAACTCTCCATATCCCACCTTTGCAATAAAGCTCACATCCGCGTCGACCCCAATCGATTGCCAGTGATTGATCAGCATCTGCTTCTCCACTGCAAACCCGAACCCTGCATGTCCAATCAGCAAGAGGGCAAGGCAGGCTTTGCAGAGGAAAAAGACTGTATCGATTGTCGATTCCTTAATTTCTGGCTCCTGATAATTTGAAAACAAATCCTTTCGGGTGATTGCGAACGCACCCCCCATCACCAAGAGCATAAACGGAGGACCCCAATTCCCTGCCCTTTCCCAAAATTCCCAGGTTTGCATCTTTGCCACCCGCATCGAATCGGTGGCCAGTTGCACCACCCACTCACCATCAACCTCGACTTTTTCGAGATTGCCCGACAAAGGACGCAAAATGGCAGTCCATAGGGCCCACAAAAACATCCAAATTAAAATCGCCCGGTTACTTCCCCGCAACAGAAGGATGGCCATCAAAATATCAAAGGCTCCGATCAATGGTTGCATTGTCCAGGCAATTTCGGGCTCAATACCCTGCGAAGCAAAAAAGGGGAGCCAACCTGACTTAGTAATCAGGCCCCAGGTACCATGACCGATGAAACAGAGAGCGGCCGTTACGCGCAGAGTCCAGTGTAACTGCGTTTGTAAAGTCTTCTTGTTACCTGAATGAGGACTAAATAGCCCATGCAGAAAATATTCTTTTGCTGTCATAATTTCATGCTTATTGACCGAACCCCCTTAGGCAATTAGGAAATTACTATGTTTCGCCCAAATATTCATACCCTGTTCCTCTTCACCATCGGTGTATGTACTTTTAACAGTCCGACCTTATCCCAAATTAATGATGAATTTTGTAAAAACCTGCAAAATTTTGGCGAATTTTACCAAAACCCTGATTCTTCAAGCCTGCAAAAGGTCGAGCTTTTCCTCTCTTATCAGCATCAGGTAGGTCATATTGACGGCACCGATCAGGCAGGTCAGGGATTCGATGATTCCTTCGAGGAATTTCGTCGATTCTGGATGGGTTTAACCGGGAAATTTGGCAACTATTGGAAATTCAAGTTTGTCAGTCAATTATCGAATGACCGTAATGCCTACCCCGGAGATTATCGTCAATGGGGACATGAGACTTTTCGTGCCGCCAACATTACCTTTGATGCCGGCCGACTATGGCATCCCAAGGGGCTGGACGATCTTCAATTCGGATATGGTCGCAGAACCGGACGCATGGCCGACGAATGGCAACGATCCTCCACCGTTATCAATTGCCTGGAACGCTCCTCGTTTGCCAATAAATTATGGCTTTATGATAAGGAAAAAGGAAACCCGTTGGCAGCCTGGGTGAAATGGACTGCCGGCAGGCACACCTTTGACACCGCGGTTTTTTCCGGCACTTATGATGACTATCTTGGCGGCTGGGAAGACAGTAAAATATACTACGGATCATGGCTGGGTGACTTCTCGGAAGGAAGTTCCTATGAATTACTTGAGTACTGGATTTCCTATTACAAACAGGATGGATCCATTGCGGAGGATCGTCTTGCGGGAGGCAATGACTGGGCATTATCCTTAGTTAACCGTATCGGAACCGGTTCCTGGGCTCTGCACAGCACTCTGGCGTTTGGAGACAATGGTGACCAGACAAACCCGAACCGGGAAGGCGGCTTTGGAGGGATCGTCCTCATGCCCATGTACTGGCTCAAGGAAGAAAAACTTAAGTTAGTCGGAAGATACCTCTATCAGAAAGCGGACCAAGCGGAGGGGCTTAAATTGAACAGTCGATACGCACCCCTTGCCGACAGGCGTGACTCTTCCATTGATTTGAACAGCGGGCGGGGAGATGAACATCAGGCGGTTTACCTGGGGCTCAACTACTATCTCTGCGGTGAAAACCTAAAGGTGGTAAGCGGAATCCAACATGACGAATTGCAATCAATAGGTTCCACTCAATACCGCGGATGGACCATTGGCTCGAGTATCCGCCTCTGGTTCTAACGGTACTGCTGATAAAACCCACTGCTAAAGATTTCCCGTGGATCTACATCTTTTTTCTTGGCAAGGAACCCTGAAAAGCCTGGATAACTTCTCCTGATTTGATCAGGGGTCGCAAAATTTCGGTATGGCAGGTAAAAAGTTCCCCCCAGACGGCCAGCTAGATCAATCAGTTGGCAAGCCATCTTTGTAATACCTTTCTCGGCTTCAAGAGCACGATCGATGCAGAAGAGCATGACCAGTCCAAACATGTCCTCGCGGGCGTATGGCAGCGCGGAATCCACATCTTTGGCAATTTCTCTTACCGTAACATTTAGCAGACTATCATATTCTTGCTGGATAACAGGAGCGGCCTTTTTCACGAATACTGAGAATTGATCCATGGGCACAAAATACTCCAGTAGAAGATCACGCTTAGACGGATCATGATTCCCAAAAACCTTGGCTGGCTCGCTAAGCAAGTGTGAGCGCGGGGAAGTCCCGCTCAATTCACTGCCAAAGGATCTTTCCATCCAATGGCGAAAAGATTTTCCCCGATCACTATTCAAGGAAGCTCGAAAAATTGCCCGGGATAATCGGGCTTTTCCATCAATGACATAAGGTTCAGGGTTCTTTGCGATGTCTTCACCCACAGCACTATAACTACTCAACCATACTGTTTCAAAAAAGGACGTAGGGGCTACCGACAGTCGACCGTAGGCAAGCTCAGCGCCCTCATCCGAAATCTTATTCCATGCCTGAGGAAAATGCTCGGTCATCACTTCCCGGCTCGTGGACTGAAGAATTTGGTTGGGGACCGGGCGAATCCATGCTTCCAGGATAACCCCAAACAATCCGTACCCACCAAGGATATGCCGGAAAAGCTCACGATTCTCTTTTCTAGAGCAGATTTGAACCTCACCACTCACGGTAATCACAGAGATTTTTTCAACGCTTGAAGACACCGGTGGTCTTCCCGGTTGCCAACCATGAGCATTGACACTGAGGGTTCCTCCGACTGAAAAATCAGCATTGCTCTGCATAATCTCAACCGTCAACCCCTTGCTAACTAAAAAGTTGATCACTTCAAACCAACGGGCACCCGCTTGAACTTTTAACAACTCTCCATCCATTTCCATGCCATTCATTGAAAGTGTATTCAGTAGTATGGCTCCCTCTTGAAACGATTGCATCCCCATGGAGTGACGGGCCCCCATGGGCATGATTTTCAAATTTTCATTTTTCGCACGCGTCAAAGCCTCTCTAATCAATAAAATCGATTCATTTAGATCGGAACTTAAATGAATAACTCCACCATGACTGGACAGGTTTACTTGACCTGCATCATCCACTTCCCGATCGGTAAGCGAATTCACTGGATTCAGGATCGGATCGGTAAAATAAAAAACGCCCACTCTGATCACGGGATAAAGTAACCATCCTGTGAAGACGGCCACTCCTACCAAAAAGATCTTTTTTACATGCTTATTCAAAGCACAAAAGAATGATGCCGAACTATATGAACAGCTGCATGAATAATTTTTACGACCTGGATGCTAAACTCCTTAAAGAGCCCCCTCCCCCACCGCGTCATAGACCAACCGCCGGGGCGGGTTCAATTCCAATCCATAGGAGCGATTTATCACCCGGGTCCAGTTTTCATAACGGGGATTTCTCGTGGGATTGGAAACAGCCTTACAGACAAATTCATTCGAGTCGGTGAAAAATAAAAAATAATGATCCCCTTCGATCGATTCAGCCAGGCCATCCTCGAACATTTCATAGTCCTCGGTTTGCAAAGCGAAAGCAAGAGAGTCATCAAAATCCATCCGCATGGAGGAAATCTCGATCGGCCAACTGGTCACGCCGCTCAGGTTGTCATCTCCTGCCTGAAATCCCTCTGCCATTACTTCCCGCAACGGTTTCAAAAAGCGTGTCACCAACAATTCGAACTTCTGTCCGTAGGTGGTTAAATCCAAAATCGTTTCCCTTCCCTTTTCTGGTAAACGAATTAACCGCAGGAAGGTACGCCCCGAATTCGGAGGGGGCAAATCCATCGACGCGGACAAGCGGGAAGCGTGTCTCTCCATGTAATATGGGAAAGAGTGGTTTGGCATTAAAGGTTTAAAAGCAATTTCGATGCCACTCGACAAACCTGACCCCTTCCATCACTGCTACTAATTGCAAACTGCTGAATAACATAATTTAAAGCAAAAGTTAAGATTTAACCGGTGCCCAACAAGCGATTATGCTTCCGGCAAATTCTGGCAACTATTTCCTCCATTGCCCTTACATTTTCTTCCATAGACGAAACTAATTGAAACTGCACCTTGGCCCGGTTCAGGTTATGAGCCGCGTAATTGATTTTAAAGTAGGGATCACCCGCCAGATAATCAGTCAAGAAACGCAGGCCCAATTCATAGGTAATCACCAAGGGAGCCTTGGCCAGTCCCGCAATCTCTTCCTCCACCAGAAAATCTTTGGTTGCCTGAAAATATCCTTCCACAATCGCTTCAAAAATAACCGCAAGAAATTCAACATTTCTGAGATCGGTTTCGTCTTCGGAAACGGGACAGGCGGTTGTCCGAACCAGGTCCCCAAAATCATGCAAAACACATCCGGGCATGACCGTATCCAAGTCGATTGCACAGACACCTTTTTCAGTCTCTGCATCGAGCAGCACATTGTTTAACTTGGTATCATTATGGACCACCCGCACCGGTAGCTTTTCAGTCGAGAGAGCGAAACATAGACTCTCTCGATTACTGGCAAAATCGATCCAAGTGGAAGCCTCAGCGGATCTGCCAAGTGGATCCTGTTTCAGGACCTTTGTGAAAGATTCAAACCGTTTGGAAGTGTTGTGAAATTCTGGAATGGTCTCAATCAGGGGATCTCCAGGCAGATCGAGAAGGTCGGCCTGAAATTGCCCAAAAGTATAAGCGGCTTCGTAAGCTTGTTTCTGATTTTCCGGAACCTCGAGACATTTGACCCCTTCAATGTATTCCAAAAGACGCCAATAATTACCCTCCTCATCCTGATGGTAAAAATGACCCTTCTTGGAAGGAATAACCCGTAAACAACAACGACCTGGCTTAGTCTGTAAATGTCGGGATACCCTGGAAAAATTATCCATTAATTGCGGAGGATTTTGGAACACCAAATGATTGATCCTTTGGAGGGTGTATTTCTTCGAATGAGCCTGATATTGAAGCGTGGCCACAAAGGTATCATTGACATTTCCATTTCCGTTGGGTGTTATTTTGGTGCATTTTCCTTCCATCGAGAAATGCCCAAGCTTTTCGATTAGTTCCCTGATCCGTTGTTGTTTCAAGCTTTATCTGTTACCAAACTTTAAATATTGGATCAAACCAGAATTAGTCCATTCAACCCTGCCTTTTTCATCAGGATCAAAAGCTAGGTCAGGCGTCCAAGGGGTTGCCAGTAACTTTCAAAACCGGCAAAAGATCAATAATTGCGTTGAACCGAATGGTCAGAGAGTAAATATTTGCCCGTTTTATGATAGCATTACAGCCCAGACCTTTTTTTCATCAAGCCTCCTTGTTTGCCGTCTTCCTTTTTCTGTTCTCTTGCACCCAACAACCACAAGAACTTTCTCCAAAGGAAAAATTTGAGGCTTACCATCAAAATTTCTTGCGTTCATGGACGGAAGCGAACCCTCTCTTTCAAAGCTCTTCCCAGGAATTGCAAATTGAAATTTTTGAAAAAAATGCCACGGCGCAACAATACTCGGCCAACTTACTCTTCCCCCTTAATTGGACCGAATTTCAATTCATGGAAGAGTCCGATTTTGCCCAGGGGTATGAATTCACCATCCAGATGAGGTCCAGAGTGGAAGTCATTCACGAATACAGGGATGGCAACTGGACCTTTGCTTCCGCCAGGCAGTATGATTTTAATTCCACCATGATTGAACATCTTGATGATTATAGTGAAACCATCGGAAATGCGTGGATGAAAAGATTACCAACTGAAAAGACATTCGAGCAAAAGGAACTTTTCAAACGTATTCCTCCCAACCGGGACTATTCAATGTAGCCTTTCAGGGACTGGGCAAAGTCCAGCAACTCAAGGAACGGTCATCTCGCACGAACACCTGATTTCCTGCATAAGCAGGGTGTGCCCAGGTTTCTCCACACACCTGTTGCCTCCAGTATTCGTGGTATCCTCCTGGATTGAGATTTAAGTGAACCAACTCGCCTTCGGCATTAAGAGAAAGAGCATCACCCCTGGTCTGATCCGACCAGATTATACTGGCATGTGGGTTCCGCCCGGCAAGGGTGAGCTGGTGTTCATCACGCCAGAGAATTTCCCCCGTTTTCAGGCGGAAGGCGGTCAGCCCATGGGATCGGTCGAGTAAATAGACCACACCATCCCGGTAGAGAGGTTGAGCCATGAGACCCCTTAGTTTTTCTTCTTCCGACCAAAGCACGCGGGCCTTTCGTCCGCCATCTGAAACTTGAATGGCCCTCGATCCCTTCCAGTACCCACACACCAGCACGATGTCATCTTCAAAGATTGGCTTGGCGATGGACACCCCGTATTTCACCTCATAGGGAATATTCCAATATTCCTCTCCACCCCCGATAGCCAGACCCATGATTTTGTTCGGCCCCCAGCAAATCAGCTGTTGGGCCCCGGCAATATCGATTACGATGGGTTGGGCATAGCCCGCCTTTAAGTCCTGGCCCACCGACCACCTTGTCTTTCCTGTCGTTAGATCCAGAGCTATAATGTTTCCATTCCCCTTTCCTCCTACATGATAAAGAACATCTTCTTCGAGAATTTCAGGAGATGCGGAAAAACCCCATGGGGGAAGGGGACAACCCTCTTCCCTGACTAGATCCCTGAGCCAAACCATCTTACCCGAATTTGTGTCCAGACAAAAAGCATGACCCATCGCCCCAAGCCCGAAGACCCGGTCTTTTGTCAGCGTCAGGGATGCCCGGGGGCCTTTATCATAATCCAGTTTTTTATACTCTGCCGGATAAACAAATTCCCAGCTTTTTTTTCCGTTTTTTCGATCAAAACACAACGCCCTTTCCATCTCCCGACCACCCTCAACCGGTGGGCGGTCCATGACCAGAACCCGATTCCCCTGAACCGTTACTCCTGAATATCCCGGGTGGATGGGGACTTTCCATCCCCTCGCCAAATCCTCTTTTTCCAAGTCTTGGGCAATCGACGGACCATTCCATGTTCCGTCGCCTCGGACCCCTCTCCATTTGGGCCAATCCTCCGCATAAGCAAAGAGGGATGCTCCGAGAAAAAGAAGAGGCGAACTCATCCACTTCATCTCGTCTTGCCCGTTTTCAAAAAGTGGAATAAACGCTCCGCCATTTTTAGGCCAAACCCTTCCACTGCGGATAATTCCTCCACCGTGGCCTTTCGCATTTTTTCAAGCGATCCAAAATGTTCGAGCAATGCGGCTCGCCGAATTTTACCAAGGCCCGGAAAATCATCGAGAATGGATTCTTTGATTTTCTTACTTCGTAAATCAGCATTAAACCGGTTGGCAAATCGGTGAGCTTCATCGCGGACCCGTTGCAAAAGACGAAGGGACGGATCACTCGGTTTCAGCTTGAGCTCACCCCGTTCATCAGGAAAAACAATGGTTTCTTCCCGCTTGGCCAGTCCGATGAGCGGAGGAGCGTCCGCCTCCATCACTTCAAAAGCTTTTAGGGACGCCATCACCTGCCCCAGGCCACCATCAATGACCACCAGTTCGGGAAAGTCCTGTCCTTCCTCCACCAGACGGCTGTATCTACGCCCGACCACTTCTTCCATCGCCCGAAAATCGTCATTGCCCACAAAACTCTTGATTTTAAAACGTCGGTATCCCCGTTTATCCGGCTTGCCCCCCAGAAAACGCACCATCGATGCGACCACAAATGTTCCGGAAACATGAGAAATATCAAAACATTCAATGGTGTGCGGTGGCCGGCTAAGATCGAGGATCTCCCCCAGCCTTTCCAAAGCTGCCCAGTACCCCGAATCATCCTTGGGCAAAACACGGGTGAACCGACGGTTTTTTTTGATGGTTTTGGCAAGCGAATCAGCCAGATCCCGAAGTTCAGCCGCCCGTTCAAAATCCATGGCTTCCGCCCGTTTTTGCATTTCTTCGCGCAACTCAGCAAGCCAGCCTTTGGCCCGTCCCTCCAAAAACTCACAGGCTTCCACCACTCTCCTTGCGTATTCTTCCCGGGTGGTCTCATTGTGTCCGGCAAAAATTTCCGCCCGGGCATCATCGTAGAGACGCCACTTGCCCTCTTCCAGCTTCTCCGGCTTGGCATCGTGCAATAAAATCCCAAACTTCTTCCGCATCTCCGAAAGCGTCGATCGCAACATTCCTGCCTGAGCGAACGGTCCGTAATAATGTGAGCCATCCTCCTTGCGGTTCCGGCAGAGGCGGAACCGGGGAAGAACATTTTGCACATCCACCCGAACCATCAGAAACTGTTTATCATCGGTAAAATCAGTATTATACCGGGGCTTGTATTCCTTGATTAATTTTCCCTCCAACAGAAGAGCCTCAGTCTCGTTACGGGTTTCATGAGTGCCAATCTCCCTGACCATTTCGACCATGGCTCCGATCTTGGGCTGGGCCCAAATGAATTTTCGTGAACCTTGAAAATAACTGGAGACGCGTTTGCGTAAATTCTTGGCCTTTCCTACATAAATGACCTGTCCGAGACGGTCCTTCATCAGGTACACGCCGGGTACCTGTGGTAGGTTGCGGGCAACCTTTCGCATCTCAACAATTTGATTTTGCATTGGCAATCGGTGTATTCTTGCGTAACTTTAAATCGCTTAAAACACAAACTATTCTACACACCCTGCCCATATCTTACATCTATTATGACTGCGTCCATTCGGGTTGAAACTATAACTCTTGGGGATGAACTTTTACTCGGTATCCGGGAAAATGCCCATTTAACTTACCTTGGTAAACAGCTTGCTCACCACGGGATCGAACCAGCCGCCAACCTCGTAATTCGAGATCAGGCTGAAGACATCCGGCTCTTTTTCGCAGATTGCTGGAAAAGATCAGACCTGGTGATCACCACCGGAGGGCTGGGTCCCACCAGTGACGACCTCACTCGCGAGACTATTGCTGAAGTGCTTGATGAAGAATTGGTCTACGATTCGGATGTGGAAAATGCCATCCGGGAAAGATTCCGGCTCCTCGAACGACCCATGCCCGAAAGTAATAACCGTCAGTCCTACCGTCCGGCATCCGCAGAAGTTCTTTCCAATCCTTACGGAACAGCCCCCGGACTGTATTTAAAAAAGGACGGAAAGATTCTGGTTATGCTTCCGGGACCTGCCCGTGAGATGCATCCGATGTTTGAACAGCTGGTGGTTCCCAAGCTTCAGGCAGAAGGGATTTTTCCGGAGGTCGACTGTTACCTGCAATTACGCACAGCTGGGATCGGAGAATCTTCTCTGGCTGAAAAAGTGGAACCTATTTTCGCCGACAAAGAGGGATTGATTGTGGGATACTGTGCCCATGCCGGAATGGTGGATTTGCGGTTGAGTTCGCTGGACGCAGAAATACTTTCCGAAGAAACACTTCATCAACTTGGGGATCAATGCCGCCAGGTACTTGGGGAAGATTTTGCTTGTTATGGGGAACGGACCCTGGCCGAAATCATTTTTCGTGAATTACACTCGCTCGAAAAAACCCTGGCGGTGGCAGAATCCTGCACCGGCGGCTTACTATCCTCCCATTTCACTGAAATCCCGGGTATTTCCAAGGTTTTTCAGGGAGGTGCGGTTTGCTACCACAATGATGCCAAGGTGCAAATGCTGGATGTGCCCGAGAGCATGCTCGAACAGCATGGTGCAGTGAGTGAGGAAGTCGCGATCGCCATGGCCACCGGAGCCTGCGAAAAATACGGGGCTGATTACGGATTAAGCGTGACTGGATTCGCTGGCCCATCCGGTGGAACCCAGGTTCTCCCTGTTGGCTCCATTTATTTAGGGTATGCCTCTCCAATCGGAGTATGGTCCAAAAAGTTGCAACTTCAGGGAGATCGGGCTTCCAACCGAAGAAGGGCGGCCACCGCCGCTCTGGACTGGATGCGTCGAAAGCTAAGGAAATATAAACTCGAAGAAGTTTTCGCGGCTGCCGAATCCGGGCAATTCGAAATTTAACTTTCTTTTCCTTCCAATCCCATGGCGAAAGAATCCCTGCTCGTTATTCTGGGAGACGATGACTACCTGGTCCGCCAAAAAGCGAAAGAAGTATTTGAACATCTCTGCGAAGAATTTCCAGACGATTTATCCAGGGAAATCATTGATGGCCGGGCCAGCCGGGTGGAAGATGTGGAACAAATTTTATATGAGGCAAAATCAGCCGGCGAAACACTATCTCTTTTTGGAGGCGGAAAACTCGTATGGATGAACGAGGCCAATTTTCTCAATCAGAGCAAAACCGGGGCTGCCCAGGGAACCAAAGACGCACTCGAATCCTTTAAATCCTTTCTTGGGAATCTTGGTGAGTCCAAACTCGTGCTTTCCGCCTGCCCAGTCCACCGGAATCATGCATTTGTCAAATGGTTGCAAAAAAATTCAACTTATCAGGATTTGACCAAGGAGGAAAAAGAAGATGCTGCCTTTCGTCGCTTGGTTCATGAAACCGCCAAAGAAGATGGGGTACATTTTGGGCCCGGAGCCCTGGAATATCTGGCCGGCAAGATTGGAGCCCATCCAAGAATGGGGGTCGAAGAGACAAGGAAACTTTCCTCCTATCTTGGTGCAGAAGGTGGAGAGATCACTGAACAAATGATCATTGATATGGTTCCTGACTTTGGAGAAGGTGACTTTTTCGAAGCATCGGAAGCCTTTTTTTCCGGAAAACTGGACTGGGCTATCGATGCGATCGACCGTCATTTCTTTCAGGGAAAAGATGCTCGTCCTCTTCTCGCCACCCTGCAAAACCGCAATCGCCTTCTGATCCAGTTACGGGTGTTGGTGGATGGTGGCGAACTGGACCCGAACCAGAGACTCGGCAAAGACCAACTCGAAAGGATGGGAAGCAAATATCTAAAACATTTCTCGAACCCGTCCGAAAAAACCACCCTTAATGTGTTTTCCCAAAACCCTTGGTTTCTGGGACGCTTGATTCCTTTATTAAGAAAATTTTCCACCCGCCGACTGATTGATTTACAGGCTGGGCTTATCAAAGCCTTTGAAGATGTTTTAACTCAGCCCAAGGAACAACACTCAACCATATTTAAAAACTTGGCCATTCAAACACATGCCCGTAACTGGATAAGAAGGCGATTGCGGTTTTGCAGGGTTGCG
>MDTB01184728.1_pt1 | contig 11821 bp, 4 predicted proteins | sample 811161 | NCBI WGS metagenome assembly MDTB01 (sample SAMN05326650, study PRJNA326480) | marine metagenome | isolation source: seawater | place: Mediterranean Sea | collected 2009
ACTATACTGAATAATATATTTTTTGTTCCCAGATATTTTAAAAGTATTATTACGTAATTTGTATATATATATATATATTATTCTTCGATCTTTTTATTTTCTATATAATGTGTAAATTTGTTGTATCATAATATATGTACACAATGTATATGTTTATATTATGGAATATAAGTATATGCATATGCCACAGTATGCACAAGAATGATGATGATGGATGATGGACGACGACGATGTAGATGGGCAAAAAAAAGCAAAAAGTCTGATGTAGTAAATTAATGTCTACCAGTCGTCTACTATAAAATTTGCATCCCATTATTTCTGCTAATGATTGACGTTTTTATTATATAGCCAGCCGGCCAGATGCCAGATATTAATATAGCTGGGCATCATACAACACTATAATATTAAGGGTAATTTAATAGGCATATTATAGTGTAGTATACTATTATTATAGCAATAAAATTACTACTGTGTCTAACTCACCAACTTTTTTTCCCAAAATAATATATATATATATATAATATAAGAAAAGATTCATCATATATATATAGATCTAATAGAAGAAAATAACAAACAGAAATAAGTGAAGATTATCATCGATATAGATTTATACTTAAATAATTCATAGTCGTTTATATATACCACACATACAATAGTAGTAACAAAGGATTCTTCTTATTTAAATAATGGCATCAAAATTTATGGGGTCTGGCCCAAGTCCAAATTTACTTGAAAATAGGGGAGTTGAAGAAGTACCACGTGATGTATTGCGTTTGTGTGGTGGCATTGGTTCGCCGTATAGCAATAAAATGTTAATGTATTTAAGATATCGGCGCATACCGCATCGTTTCATCATGATGAATTCAAAGGAAGAAGCAGGTACGAAACATGCTCGTGGTCCAGTTTTACTACCAAAAATCTTATGGCCAGATGGATCTGTACAAAATGACTCTACGTTTTTAATTGAAAGGTTAGAAAATGAATATAAAAGTCGTAGCGCGTATCCGAATCATGCTGGTATGAAATTTCTAGCGTTGTTGCTGGAAGATTTTGCCGATGAATTTGTCACAAAATGCATGTTTCATTATCGATGGGTATATGACCCGGTATATGCCGGTAAAGGTATTGTAATGCAGCAAGCTGGAATGTCCTCTTCACCAGATGAAGCTGTTGCAAAAGCTGGTGCCGGCATTCAAAAGCGGCAAGTAGACCGGTTAGGTATTGTTGGGAGTAATCCAAAAACAGGCCCAGCCATTGAACATTTCTACAAAGCATTTCTTCAAGCGGTGGATAGGCATTTCGCTAATGGACATCCGTTTTTATTTGGTACAAGGCCTAGTGTGGCTGATTTTGCAATACTTGGACAGCTTCATCCCATGATATTTTTAGATAGAGAGACATCTCATCTAACAAGAGAAATATCTGGACGTGTATGCGCATGGTATTCTTACTCAGCAGATTTGAGTGGCCTTAGTGTAGTTGATGAAAATAATGGTTGGTTGGATGCAAATAAACCATTACCGGATACATTCAAAGCATTGTTGCAATTAGTTGGGAAATGGTATGTGCCATTTTTCATTGCTAATGATATTGAATTTAAAAGAGGTAATGATACCTTTGAATGCAAATTAAATGATGGCAAAGTCGCTTGGGAACAACCAACATTCAAATATCAATCAAAATGTTTAGATTGGATATGTGCACAATACAATGCATTGGATGTAGCAAGCAAAACATTTGTGAACAAAGCATTAAATGGGACCGGATGCATGGAATTGTTTCAATATGGTAATGGTGCAAATGTTAGTAAATTGTGAAAATGGGAATATGCGATATTTTTTATAATTTTTCAGAATAATTTTTGGTTGGTGCTAAAAACCTTATTATTTATCTCCCTATAGACTTATCATCTCTATACCTCTCTGCTATACCACCTATATTAATATAATAGTAGCTATCAATATTAATACTAAGGTATAAATAATTAGACATAATGTAATAATGCACTGCACACACAGCAGGTGCACAGCACACACAGGTGCATCGAATACCGAATTACTCGTAGAACGTAGAATACTGCTCACTTTATTAACATTTTATATTATACATGTACATCTGTACGCACGCACGCACGCTGTTTACAAAAAGTACATACCGGAAGTCAATATATAACAAACCTCATACCGACGGCATTAATTGGAAATATAGAAACTGCTTTTATATCAATTGAAACCTTACAGATATATACAGAGAAATCATGGAAGGTGAACAAGATGCCAGGCTAAGAAGAAGAAGCTTAGCAGCAAATGCTGCCTTGCGTAGACTGTCAGGTGATAGTAGTAGTATAAATAATACTAGTAATATTAGTAACAATGATACTAATATCAATAATAATATCAATAATAATATCAATAATAATAGTAGTAGTAGTAGTAACAGTGATAATAATAATATAAATAAAATTAATAATGGTATATTAGAACGAGTAGATCACTTTGATAATGATATAGATGATATTGACGTTCATATAACGAATAATATAAAACCGAAGGGATTAACCTCCAGTAAAAAAACAACTTCTATCACTAAGGAATCTGTGATGGATAACTTAACTTGTTCCATATGTTTCCGTTTATTTTATGAACCAATTAGTATAAATTGTGGTCATACATATTGTCGATCTTGCATTGGTAGGGCGTTATCAGCAAAAGCTTCACAAGAATGCCCTGTGTGTCGTGCTCCTTTGATGCTTGACACTTCGACTGCGAAGGTTAATATTGTTATACAAAAACTTTTGAATAATCATTTTGATGTTGAGTTATTAGAAAGAAAAGAGGAAGAGGAAGAAGATAAAGAAGAAGAAGAGGAAAAATCACTTTTGGTATTTTTTTTACAAGACCTTGTGGTAATGCCTGGTCAAAAGGTAGTGCTTCGCGTCTTTGAGCCAAGGTATTTGTTACTATGTGAAAGAGTGATGCAAGGAAGTCGTATATTTGGCATACAGCGCTCATCTGGCTCCAGTGTTGGTACAATGATGAAAATAGAATCATTAAGAAATGACGAAAATGTTCGAACAAGAAGAGTATTAATAATTGAATGTGTAGGGGTAGAACCATATAAACCAGAAGACCTCACTGTTGAAGAAAATACTGGTGGATTGCATCGATGTATTGCTAATTATACTACACCTCCAGCATATGTTCCAGGACAAGCAGATGAAATTATTTTTGACAATTATAACCGTGCAAATCAAATTTATGAGATGACATCTCCGCGTGAAAAAAACCAAATAATCAATGATATTGGTCCATTGCCTGAATTAGGTTCCGATCCGCTTGTATTACTGTTTTGGCTGGCTGCAGCATTGCCGTTACATCCACGAAGGAAAGAAGGTGTATTGGATAATAGTCTAAGTGTTGAAACTCGGTTTCAAATTTTCAGTGATGTTCTGTTTAACGATGTTAGACCACCTAGATTCAGTACAACACAGAATAACAGTATGTTTGCTCGAGCACAAAGTGGATTATTGCAGTCATGTTTAATTTTTAGTGTTGTAATTTTCGGACTGTTGTATTCTTATTTTTATAAGAAAGCCATGTATACCTGAAAAGTTTGTTTAGAAATATCCTTCAATAAAATATGTTTTTATAGTTTTGGCATGTGTGTACTGACTCTGAAACGTACTATATAAAAAATTCTAACGTATTATATACATATATATTTACACGAGTATATTTATAAAATTTAACATGCAAAACATTTTTTTTCCCACACTCACACACCAAAATTTAATGCTCACCTTCTCCATCATCATCACTACTCCTATTTTATTATTTTAAATATTTTCTCCATCAGCATCATCATTAACTTTTTCTTCATTATGATGTATTTCTACTACTTCTGCATTGGCATGGCAATAAACATTTAAAGGTTGTTTAAATATTACTTGTTTCGCCATTGATATCTTAGATGTACGTGCGCCATAATATTTTGCTACCAAAATTCTATTTTTATTTGGCAAATACGAATGATACGTTTTCTTTGGTAATAATGTCATCAAATATATATCTTTATACGTTTTGCTGATATAACCAGAAACTTCATAACGCCAATAAAATTCTACTGTAGTTCCTCCTGAATTATGAATGACAATAGATACACCACGCCATAAATCAGATGAAACAATTACTGAAATCTTATTAGCAAATAAAAAAAACGTATTATCCACATTTTCTACTGGATGATTTAAAATAGAGCCGAGCTTCACATTTCGAGCTATTACAATGTCTCCTTCAACAGTTTCAACATATAATCCAGTAACATCCGTATTTCCCGTTCCTTGCTTAGGTGGTGGTATAATATATGTTTTTCGATTGGAACGCATATGAATAAAAAACTGTTCCTCGTTTGTCATGCTTGCAATGTAATTAAAAACACAACCGTGGCCATTACGAGGGCCATTCTCCGGTTTCCAAAACTTTACAATATCACTATCAAAGGAGGAAAAGCATTCATTACTATTTATTTGATAATCTTTCATTCGCATTAAATCCTGTGGTATTAATACCATTTTTTTTTTGGGTCGATATGCTTTTAAAAATCCTTCTTTTACTAAGAAACCCATATATGCATCAATAGCAATTGTGCAATAAGATTTATGTTCACAAGGTAAAGTAGATAAAATTTTACGGGCACTATTTGCATTTAAACAATACCCAGCACCAGAATAAAACATTTTGACTGGCATTAAATGTTTTGAAATTGGTTTTAATACATTATTAATTTCACATCCACTTTGATGACAAAACTGCTGTAACAAAAATATATCCCAATCTTTTGGCAATTCTTTATATAACATTGAAAATTCTTTCAAAAAATTTGGCTTTAACGTTACATCATCTTCAAAAATACAACCAAATTTCAACTCTCGATTAAGTATTGTATGCATAGCATTGGTATGAGAGATGAATGTAGCAAGATGGCCTGTGTTTATTCCTATATCATTTACTAAGCGGTTTTTAGCATTATCACTAATTATAGTTAACTTCATAATATTTTCGTGCCTTTTGTCTTGTGTAAATATCTGACTTGCATCTGTTGCAATAAATTTTTCAACAATGACATTTTCTCTTTTAAATTCATTAGATACGCATTCCCACCGATCTTTTCTTTTGGCCAAATTAATAATAATAAATGCACTTCGTGATGGTAAACCGGTTGGTAATTTTTGGACACGACTATAAAGTGGCTCTAATGAATTCGAGGAAGACGCTCCATCATCAGAATTACTTATTGTATAAATATATGTAACATAATAATAAACACAAAATGCTATAAAAAAAGATGTGCCTGGAAGTATAAAACATAAACCGCAACGACAACATTTTCTTTTTCGAAAAGGTCTCCCATCCCTCTTATTTTTCCTACGATTTGCGTGACGGTGCCTCCGTTTGGAAGAGTTTTGAACAAGCTTCATGTTGTATTTTGGGTTATGTCCCTTTGTTGCAGATCGATGTATTGCATTGCCTGGATTGTGAAAAAGAGTTATATAAAGTAAAGATAAATATCTTTATTAATTTATTGATTGATGTGTGAGTAATAATAATAGCACAGTAGACTCGGTATAGAGGATCGATAATATATATTATTTACCTCTGGCCTTAGGCTGGTAAATACGCCATTGATTTAAATAGATTAAAGGTAGCTATTAGATAGAATAGAGGTACTGAACAAGGTACAAGGTTTACTTTTAGCTTTACTTGATACTGTATAATATTATATAGGAAATTATGCATCAATATTATTTACCTGGTATCATCCTCCTTATTTTTTTGGATTTATTGCAGTTGCTATTCAAAATCATCTGCATATTCTTTATCAGAATTAGAATCTTCAAAATCATCATCATAATCACCATTTTCATTATCATTGAAATAATTTACATCTTCCAAGTCTTCCAAAGCATCATCTTTTTCAAAGTTAGATATCATCTTTTCCAACCTTTGGATCTCCGCTTCCTCCTTGTTTTTTGGATTTATCATAGCATCGTCACTATCATCATCTTTTAGCTCTAAATTTTCCAATTTTTTTAATTCTTGTTGCAACATCAGTAATTCTTGTTCATCATCATCTTTCTCTTCGATTACAGTTTCTGCTTTTTTTTTTCCTTCCTTGACTACCATCTTCTTCGTTTTCTTCTTCTTTTTCTTCTTCTTCTTCTCCTCCTCAATAATATCCGTTACTTCTTCTTTTTGTTCACTTTCTACTTTTCTTGTTCGAGCAGAAGAATTTACATGTTTCGAAATAACAGTAACAAATTCTTCATATTCAATAATTTGGTTGTCATTTAAATCGATTTCCTTTAAAAAGCTATTGGCCTGTGATGCTGGTATTCTCATAGCTAGTAAACATTGTAAAAAATCGTCTTTGTCAACTGTACCTGAACCATCAAAATCAAAAGATTTGAATATTTCATCTAGAGCTTTTTGAATTGCATTCATTTCTGGTAAATTAGTCATACTTTCATTGTATGTATGTTTTGCATAATGAAGCGCAATTTTTTCAATTGATTGTGTAAATTTATTTACATCAACTTTCGCTACTTGAACTTGATTCTCACTTTCAAACTGATCATTATCATAATTTTCCGCTTCGAATGTATCATTACTGCTGGAACTATTACTTTCACTATCGCTACTATCATTATGTTTGACACGAAGGTTTCCACCACAAAGATTGATAAAAACAGGATAAGAAATTTTTCCACTTTTTTCTGCTTCAAATCGTCGAAGAATATCATCAATATCATTATCACTTAGTTCCAGCCAGGTATCATTTAAAACAGATCGAAATTCCTCTTTTGTAATTAAACCATTGTCATTGAAATCATATCGCTTGAATGCAACTTCAAAATCTTTTTCACAGTCCATTGATACTGCGCGTGCATAATTTTTTCTTAGTTTTCTAACAGTAGTCATATCACCATTCCATCTGACATCTTGTCTGTCGTTAAATATGAATCGTAAAAATTCATTGTAATCAACTTCACCATCACCATCATAATCAAAACGTTCGCCAAATATGTTAATTTCACTTTCTGTCAATCCAGTGCCCCAACGCATCATTGCTTCGCGAAATTCAGTAATGTCAATAGTACCTTCTCCATCTTTATCCATGCCATTAAATAAACTTTGCACATTCTTCAACCCGTCATCATTGCTAAAATTATCCATATGATCGCCGTCTTCATTTTCATTGATAATACGCCTCAACGCTTTTCTTACTTTCTCAGCTGCTTGCATGGAAATACCTAGATCACTATGTTGTATGTTTGCACTATCCGTACAAAATCTTAAAAATGCACGATAATTAATCGTTCCATTACCATCCTTATCAAATCTACTTAACAAGGAATTTTCCACGTCTTTGCTAATTTTAAAATCAATATCATTTAACACTTTTGCAAATTCCCCTCGTGTAACAGTGCCACTTCTGTCATCATCAATAATTTCAAATATTTCTCTAAAATCAGATGCATTTCCAGAGTTAATGACCTCAATGAATATTTTTTTTAATTTTGTAGCAGTGGCGGAGACGCGAAATTCCAACTCGACTTGCTTTTGCCTTTCAGTAAGATTGTTGTTATTTTTCGGGGAAGCGTTATTTTCAATTTCTTCATCAGCTTCTTTCTTATTATCATCGGTATGTTTTGTATTATTGTTATTACTACTACCACGTGGTTTTGCTGATTCGGGTAATATTTCCGTTCCATAAACAAAATATAACAATTCTCTATAATCTACACTTTGGTCTCCATTCACATCTAATTTATGGACAAACCAATCAATTTGTGCAGCATTAATTTCTTCAACACCTTTCACCATATCGATCGACGTTTTTAAATGTTCTAAGGAAATTGTACCATTGTTTTCTATTTTACTAGCTTCTTGTGCAAATGAACCTGAAGCAATTGCTTGTTTCAACAATTCTTTCAATTTAGCATCAAGTTTTTTTTCATCCATTTCAATATTATTGTTATTGTTGCTTAAATGAGTACCTCGAATCATGTTTGGGCTATTCTTCTCAACAAATTGATTATCAAAATTATCTTGACTTTGCATAGCAAGCATCAATTTCTTTTCCTCTTCTTCTCGTTGATTTGAAGCTGCAACTTTCATCGCTTCAATAGCTGTCAATCTTACTGGTTCGCCATTTTTTTTCTCCTTCTTCTTGCTTGTATCTTTTTCATTATTTTCAACTCCAGTTGAAAAGTTGACATTAGTTTGCTGTGAACCCAATGGTGTCCCAACACTCGTCATATCATGTCCATTTTCTCTTAAACTATTTTCCATTTCCTTTGCAATCGTTTTTCTTCTATCGTCATCTTCTTTCTCCGCTTTCATCGCTTGGAGTCTATCTTGGCGTCTTTTTTCAGATTGTTGAATGACATCTGATTCCAGTTTACGACGCTTTTCCAACAAAGCTCGTCTTCTATTTAAAACTGCTTGATGATCCTCGAGATACTCTTTCTCCACCGGGGATTCAACATTATTTCTTGTTCTTGATGCTTTCTGAGTTTTCATCTTAGATGGCGGGGGCTGTGGCGAAAATTTTAACTTTTTTGTGGTATTCACTTTACTTGCATTTTGTTTTCTACCTCTTCTTGAATGCCCAATACTCGAAACTGGGCGAGACGTTTGAATATCGTTAACGTTATTTTTATTATTATTATTATTATTACTACTACTACTAGTAGTAGTAGTAGTAGTATGATGATGAGACTGTTTTAATATTGATGATTTGTTCTTCTTCTTCATTTTTTTATTACTACTACTATTACGGATGGAAGAAGAAGTTGTTGCTGTCTTTATTGTATCGTTCATAATATTATCACTTTCGTGCATCATAGTGCTATTTACTGTGATTATCATGTTTGTATTTTCTGTAATAGGTTTCCGTTCCGGTGATAATGGCATTTCTAGCTCTTTTTCTTTCATTTCAAGATTTAATTTCTTATTTTGCAATTCTAAACGACGTACAGTAGCATCCAAAGTCGAAACTTGGGCATTTTGAACCCTCAGTTGCTCTTGTTGAGCACGTACAATAGCTTCTAATTCTTCGTTTAAATAGTGATTATCACTATTTGTAGCATGGGCATTTTGTGTAGTTCTCAAATCATGTGGATTAAAATTATCAATTGGAGGGTCCATCAGACAATCCAATAAAATGTTGTAATATATTAACTCATTTGAAATATTTGAGCTTATGTTTAATTCATGAATTAAATTTTGTATATCATTTGGCGATATATTATGATCCAAAGTTTGCAACGATTGCAAGAGTCCATTAACACTAACGAGGGAATTATTTGCAGAAATAGTACTGCCATCAATATTATCATTATTATTATTGTCATTTGTTGGCTCTTCGCATATAACAAGTAGTGCCTGTAAATCATCGACTGCTACTGCGTATGGAACCTTTCGTTCTGCAGCGACAGATTGTAATGATTGTATAATTTTTGTTAACCACGGTAATGTATTATTGTTTTTTCTATTTGAATTTTTTTTTTTCTTTGAGATTTTTGATGTACGATTTTTTATTCTACTAGCGCTATATTGCGTTGATTTTTTCTTTTTCACACCATTTTTTTTATTATTTATACGAGAGGCAAGTGTATCTTGTAATTCATGGACTAGATCCGTCAAACGCTGATTTTCTTTTAATACATGAGTTCTTTGTACTTTCAGTACACGAATCGTATCTTTAAACTCATTTACATATCCATTTGCATCTCTATCCATTCCATTTTCCAAATTATTATTTCCTATTGATGGTGGTGAATTGACTCGGTAATCAAGCATTTCTTTCAAGCGTGTAACTTCCAATTTACATTCTTCTAATTCGATTAATGTTTCTTTCAACTTAACACCGCGTTGTTCGCGTTTTAAATCGTGTAATTCCTTGTTTTTTTTCTTAAGATTGTCTGTTAATGCGTACACCTGCCTTTGTAATCTAGCGACTAATTTTGCATTTGACGTGTCAACAATTGAAGGTGCATTATTATTGTTATTTCCATGGCCACCATTGCCATTATCACCACCAGCCTCTCTTGTTAATGCAGCTGTAATTGCAGCAGCAGCTTTACCTAATGTCGTTTCAACTTGTTCATCTTTTTTCTTTGCTTGGCGTTCTAAACGTGCAACTTTTGTTTTCATTAATTTTAATTCCTCCTCTGCTTTTGTAGCAATACGTTTTAATTGTATCAATTTCATATATTGTTCCTCTTTTTCCATTTTATCCCATGGGCCTTTTCTTTTCCTTCTAGACCTTGTGGTTCTTCCACCACCACTAATGTTATGCATGGATTTAGAACGAGGTGTTCTATTATTAATACCACCACTGTTGCTATTTCTATGATTATTGTTACTATTAACGTTACTACTGCCACCATATACATGAAGAATTGAACCATTTGCCGTCAATAAACGTGCAGGCATTTCCCCAACGCCATATTGACTGCTGATATTATTACAATTATTATTTTCACCTTTTAACCAACTATAACTATCTCCTCGTTGAACTTTTTTATTTTTTCTCTTGTTGTTATCTCTCGATGGTATACGTGGTTTTGCACTACTTGGACGTTTAAAACGCCGGCGAGTGGTATTAGCTGTGCCAGGACGATGTACTACTCGACGCCTTGAACCAACACCGCTATTATTATTAACAGGCGTTGCTGCACGCTTATTACTAGGTTTATTAGAGTTATTACCACGAGCATGTGATGCACTTTTTGGCCTACGCGACGATTTACCTGGTCGTCTAGGTTGGGTTATGTTACTAATCCTTGGTTTTGTATTTGATTGGTCGTTGTTTTTCCTCTTGTAAACTTGCCGTCCGTGATTGTTCTCGCCATTGCTATTGTTATTATTAGTATTATTATTATTTATTTGCTCTAACTTATCGTTTAATATATTTGTACATGTTTTCGTTTTTATATCAAATGTCCAACCTTCATTATTTTTACTGGTAAATTCTATTGTATTACCTTCTACATTAAAATGACATGTACGCGCGTTTAAAAATAAATCATCTTGGCCAGACCATATGCATTCGCTTGTACTGGTTATAAATAAAGACAAAATACCTTTTCTATCGTTTAATACTGCGCGTAATGTTTTATCAGCGGATAAAAATATTTGCTCTGGGTGATCTGACTCTTCCATTATTATTATTATTATTATTATTTATACAACGCACCCACTCCCTCTAATTCTATTTTTATAACAAATATATCTATCTTTATCTACGCGTATTCCTAAATATGCAATATATATATATATATATATGTATATATATATATTGTGTCTAAACCTACAACAGATTGATGTACGATAATATTTTTTTTCACTTCCTCTTCTTCTACTTTCTATACTTTCGACTGTGTATATAAATTGTATTTTTTTTCCAACAAATAATCGCAGTTACACTTCTGATTTCCTTTTTTCTCTTCTTGGTGCCTTGTGATGAATCGGGATAACGTTTTATTATCTCTATAGCAGCAACACAGCATCGAGCTTCAATAAACAGAACACAGCATGGAGACGGAAACTGACTGTGCTGATCGTTGGTGATGTTGGTATAATACTGTATGTATGTTATTATTATATGTTATTTACTATATATACATCATTGTTTTTTGCAACTATATTGATGTGTGTTGTTACCAAGTATTATATGTTGCTGTTATTTTTTTATAATAATAGCACCAATAATACTTGGTAACAACACATCAATATAGTTGCAAAAAACAATGATG
>MDTB01054512.1_pt1 | contig 11820 bp, 8 predicted proteins | sample 811161 | NCBI WGS metagenome assembly MDTB01 (sample SAMN05326650, study PRJNA326480) | marine metagenome | isolation source: seawater | place: Mediterranean Sea | collected 2009
ACAGTATCCTACATGGGACCAGACCGCGAACAGGTCAATGGCGTGGCCACCGCTGACTTTGTCGCGAGTATTCAGGCTGAAATTTCCAACCGTTCTGCTTGATTAGTCGCGCCGATTAATCAGTGCAGCACCCATCAGTGAAAGCACACCAAGTACAGTTGTGAATCCAGGCAATGTTGGGTTTTCATCACTGTAAGCCTGCGCCGTCGAAGAATGCAAACGAACATGAGTCCAATCTACGCTTGTGTTGCCACCAACCATGATGATGTCACCATCTGTGAGGGTTCCTGAATCATCTTCATCCGCAAATCCGATTCCAGTGAAGTTATTCGGATCAAGTACGGCATTCTCGCCATCAGCCATTGCATCAACAAGACCCACTGTCATCAAATCATCTCCGCAGTTGAGAGTTCCTGAATCGTCCCCTTCTTCTGAACAACTTGCCAAAACGATACTGTATTCAGCAAGGTAACCCGCGAAGTCAAATTGTCCATCACTGCCGACAATCCACCATAGAGTATTCAAGGAATCATCTGAATCATCCCAATTGTCGTCATCTACAACCTCATCTGAATTGTCGCCACAATCATCCATTCCATCGTTAACCCAATCCATTGGAATCTCATTGCCATTGTCACAGACAAAGACCTCCGGCTCCTCAACCTCCAACCACTCTGTACCGTTAGCCGAGTGCTCGTAATCCGCACTCTGTCCCTTATCGTCAGTGCAGTGCCAGTCTACATCGTGGTTCTCACAGTAGTACCACCAATCATCCCAATCTGCCCCTTTGCAGGACCACCTGTCTTCATCGTCAGGGTTGCCCTCCCATTCACAGTGCCCACGAGGGTACAGTTCCCAATTTATACCATCCACGTAGGTTGGATCCTCCTCTGAGGCATTGCTTTCATTGTAGTTGCCGTTATCTGCTGAGTACTCGTGATTCGAATCTTGCCCGTAGTCATCCGTACAGAACCAATCCTCATCATGGAGCTCACAGTAGTACCACCAGTTATTCCAGTATGAAAGGGATGCGTCCTCCTCACAGGACCACCTGTCTTCGCCGTGATTCTCTAGGTTGCCCTCCCATTCACAGTAGCCGTTTTCGTAGGACTCCCAACTGTGAACCGATGGTTCTTCGTCAGATCCATCATCGCAGTCTTCCTCACCATCATTTTCCCAGTGTGCTGGGATTTCTTCTCCGTTGTCACAAACGAACACATCATCGCTGCCTTCGCCATCATCACTGCCAGGTTGTACCCAATATTCGCTGAGATCAAATGGCAGTGCTTCAGATTCAAGGCTGACGTCGATGGTCAGCAGGGCACTGACCTCATCCGATGAGAGCAATTCAAGACCCATACTTTGGTCGCCCATATCCATATGGAATCCTGTCATGATGGCTCCGAGATTGCCTACATCACCACTCAACTGCATTGTCATCTCCATTGAATGCCCATCTTCGGGGTTGTTGACTGGCATTGAAATCGTCCCCCTGGTGAGAGTGGCAAAATCCATTGTCGTTCCTTCTGGGAATTCACAAGCATTGGATGCAATGCAATCATCGAACCCTCCGAGCATTGCTGTCATATCCGTAGCATCCGGTAGACCCATATCGATCTCACCTGACGAGTCATCATTTGTTGAGTTACCATCCTCTTCTTCATCTGCAGAAGCGTTTGCCATCGACATTGCCGATTGCATGAGGAATGAATCGCCCATGTAAGTCACCTGAATGAGTGAACCACCGGTATTCGCTGGTTCCATCATGGTCCATGCTTCAGAAATCGTTGTCCCCATACTTGCAATTGTGATGGCTGTCGCGCTGTGGACTGCATTGTCATTGACAGCTACGGTTGAGACAACAGTATATTCTCCCAGATCCATATCTTCGTCAACACCAGTCATCGTCATCGCAAAGCCAGAGTTTGCTGGGGGTTCCTCCGATTCCAGAAGTGTGCTGAAATCTTCCATGGCTTCAAACGCCATTTGTGTGGAGATACACAATATGTCAGACGTATCATTTTCATCATAGTTCAGTGCGGTTGAATCATTGCACCCGGGAATTTCCGCGGGTAAATTCTCTGTATCTTCACCATAACTTTCGATACATCCCGCAAGCAGGATGCAAGTTGTCATCATCAATACCAATGCTTTGCGCATGAAATTGGCTCAAGCCGTCAGTAGATAAACTACTTCCCGAACCCGATTAACCACCCAGTCACCCATTACAGTCGATTCAGGGCGCGTAAGGATTGAATAAGGAACACAGCACCAATGCGTTACAGAGGTTGCACCATGTCAGAGGAAAATTCAGTCCGTAGCAGCCTGTTTGGCATCCTGTTGATGCTTATTGTTGCCCTTTCACCTCTCGTCACAGCGCAGCAGAACAGCGTTTCCGCCACGATTCTCACAGAATGGGTTGATGACGGCAATGACAACATCACGCACGGTTATCGAATCGTGTTGAGTGAATCGCTTCCTTTTGCTGAATTGGATGAACTTACAGTGACCGTTTCGCATGACGATGTCGATGGCAACTCTATGGGTAACTGGGCTTTGGATTGGACTGGAGGGAACAATACTGAACTCAGTTTTGTAGTCGGCTCTACATTAAATTGGAAAGATCAAGTCATGATTGAAGTCTGGCAGAATGATTGTTGCAACCCCTCGGTAATGATTGGTTCACGTAACATCCAGGTCACCATCTGGAATGAACCTCTGTCCGATCACGAAATTACGCGCGTGACGAACTGGAACTTGGTTCAGGATACCGTTAATTTCACCGACAGTGGATCTTGGGCGTTGGATTTCATTGGTCAAGGATGGCAACAGCGTACAGGTGATGTTCTCGTTTCCAATGAACTCGGTACTGGAATGCTCAGTATCGAGGAATCAACCGAAGGTGGAACCGGGACGGTCGCCATCATGTTGTGGCTGGATACCGTTTGGTTGAATGAAACTGTCAACGGTATGGAACTGCAGAGTCAAATTTTCGAGATGCGTGGGAACGGAACCATTGGTATCAACAGTAGTGAAGATGGAATCAATACCGAAATTTTTGGCAATGTCGTGAACTCATACATCATTCGAAGCCTCGATCAAGGGATAGTTGAGGAACAAATCCGTATCGAAGCCAACGGTGGATTGCAAATGTCCTCCGAAGGTGGTGGTGAATCCATGCAAGCCAATGGGACACTCGCACTTTTGCTGGTTGAAGTTCATGACATTGATGGGCAACGCGTGTTGTCCAATACCGAGTTTGAAGGGACAGCGGACATGATCATGACCGGCGATGATTACGAAATGGATTTGGACATCAATCAAATCATCAGTCGGGAGAGATGGGAAAATGGGCAGCTTCATTCTTCGCTCAATAGAATCCAAGGTGATGGTGCATTCGACTTTTCCGACCAAGAGGAAAACAGTTCTGTCGTGGTCAATGCCACAGTTTACGATTTCTTCACAGAATCGGTCAATGGAAACAAGACTGGGGATCGAATCCACGTTGATGGCACCCTATCAGGAGATGTAACAGGAGATTTCGGTACGGTTCGTGACATTGTTGCAAGCAACCACACCCAAGCCAATGCAACTGGAGAGGAATTTGATGTCAATGTCATTTTCACAGAGTCATGGTTCAATCTGTCTGGAGTTGGCAACAACCCCTTCGATTTCGAAGCTGTTCACAATCGCACTTGGGAATATGAGGTTCCGCAAGAACACTGGGACAACCGAACCGTACGTTTGCGATGGGATTCCATGGAGGGCGGTGAGCCCTCGGATGGTGATGAGTTCCCTGAGCGTAGCCCCCTTGAGCGCAATCGTACTGTTCCAGAGGCAGAGAGTACCCTTGGCGGAGTTGACATTACGCGTGAAACAGGAATCGCTCCAGCGGAACTGATGGTTGGAGATAGACTCGATCTGCTAGGTTCGGAACTGATGTACCTCAGTGTCACTGCAACCAGCACCGGCACGGTTGTCAGAGACGGGCATACAATTCCTGTCACCTACTGGGATGGACAATATGGGAGCGATAGCCATGCGCAAGGTGCAGTGATTAGCGAAGGAATCCTTGCAGGTTTGGTAGCTGAAGTCACCCGGAATGCAACCCTAGATTTGGATGACGGTGGTTCTCTAGAATTTGGAGAAACTCAATCTTTGGCGAGAGTGTTGTCACCTTCGATTATTACTGAATCCGAAAATACACCTCCTACAATTGAATCGGTAGTGATTCGAGAGGGTTCGATTACCAACGAAGGTGCGGGTATCGCACACCTAGAGATCACCGTGGATGACCCTGACTGGAATGTACGCTCGGTGACCGCAGACCTTTCCGCTCTTTCTCTTGGAACCGTGACTCTAAACGATGTCGGAGTGGATGGCGACATATCTGTTCACGACGAAACATTCACGATTTCAATCGAATATACAGGTACCCTCGATGGAGATGTCAATATCGACATTGAAGTTGCCGATGATTGGACAAGTGTCACCGAATCTCATATCATCACGATTCTCAATCGATTGCCACAAATTTCTGCACTCTCATTTTCGCCACTAACGGTAAACAGGGGCGACACCACTAGCGTCGTTGTCAGTGCAAGCGATGGTTCAGGCGTGACAGCAGTCGGCATTGACACTACACAATGGGGTGGAAATGTCACTTGGCTTACTCAACTTGATGGAAACTGGATTGGTGACATTTCTGTACCTGAAAACATCCCAAGTGGAGATCAAATTCTCCCCGTGCGATTGGAAGATGGCGCAGGGGGAAGTGGCTCCACCAGCAAATTTGGCACAGGAGAAGATTTGACTGCCCTTCACATTCTCAATGAAGGACCGGTAATCTCGAATGTCACTTTCTACGATGGGCAAGACGTGGTCAACAGCCTAGGTATCCCTGCACTTGGAGTCAATGAGTATACCTTAACAGCAACAGTGACTGATTACGACACGGTTTCCATCGTACAAGCAAAGCTGGGCTCAATTGCTCCACCTGGGCAAAGCAACAATTGGATTTCGATGCGGGATGATGGACAAGGGCCCGATGCCGTGGCAGGAGATGGCATTTGGTCGATAATGGTTGAAGTCCGTCCAGGTGTTTCGGGTGGAATTACACAGTTTGAGATTCGTGGAATCGACCAACAACTCGCTCAAACTCCACTCAACGAACGCACACACGAAATCGAGTTGGGCAATAGTGGCGATGGTTCAGGTGGTGGGCAAGCTGTCTTGGAAACCGCAAGCAGTACATGGATTATTGTCAGCCTCATCAGCATCATTATTCTGATTTCACTGGTGGGCCTAGCATTTTGGATTCGAGGTGGTGGCCTCAAGCAGATGATGTTGCCTTCAGAAGACCCTTGGAAATGACCAATCGTCTTCACCGACGCTTAGAAAAGTGATTCTTCTTTCCCGGTGTGTATACGAGTGTAGTGTAGTGGTTATCACCGGGCGTTGCCAACGCCTGAACCCGGGTTCAAATCCCGGCACTCGTACCATCACTGCATCATTGAGCGAATGTTGGTTTCTATCGCATCTCGTGTTGAGCGATACACCTCCATACTTTTTCCAACGGGATCATCTAATTCCCAATCTCCATCCAATGGAATGTTTGGACAAGAGACACCGCAACCCATGCTAAACACTTTATCAAATTCAGTATGATCGATTTCATCGATGTGATTTGGAATCTGGTGTGAGATATCAATTCCAAGTTCAGCCATTACAGCAACGGCATTTTCGGCAACTTTGGAACCTGGATGAGTCCCAGCACTTGCTGTCTCCAATCCAAGATGACGTGCCCACCCTTCCGCCATTTGACTGCGACAGGTATTGCCAACACAGACGAACAGTACTCGCATAAAGCCACCTTGTACTTCCGACATTTAACAATCCTCTCAGTAGATTCAGTAGATTTGGGCTTAGCCACGCCTTGAAGTACCGGTGTTTTATCGGCATTACCAGAGAGAGCGATATGAGTGGTCCAATTTCTCACCACAGCCCCAGTGAGGGAGAAGCCCCTACCCCTGATGAAGGAGCAACAGCTGACCAGAAAGCGCAGATGGAACAAGCCTATGCACAGATGCGTCGCAAGCTTCGAATGACCCGTTTGGCAGAGGATATTGAGCACAAAGTCATGGTTCTATCTGGTAAAGGTGGTGTGGGTAAATCAACCGTTGCAACAGGTTTGGCTCTCAGTTTAGCCCGTCAGGGCAAAAAAGTGGGCATTCTCGATATCGATATCACGGGTCCAAACATTCCCAAGATGTTGGGTATCGAGGATACTGAACTTCATGTCGAAGACAGTCAAATCCACCCCGCTGACGGCCCAAATGGCCTGAAGGTAATGTCGATGGCATTCCTTCTGGAAGATCCAGACAAACCAGTAATTTGGAGAGGGCCCATCAAATTGGGCGCTATTCAGCAATTCATTGGCGATGTGGCCTGGGGTAAATTGGATGCTTTGGTGATTGATTTTCCACCTGGAACCAGTGACGAGCCACTGACGGTTGCGCAATCCTTGCCCAACATCGACGGTATGGTCATTGTCACCACGCCACAAGACGTCGCGCTGCTCGACAGTCGTAAATCGATTAATTTCTCCAAGACTGTGAAAATTCCAGTATTGGGTGTGGTCGAGAATATGAGTGGATATACCATTCGTGGTAATGCTGAACCGAATTCAAAAGTCTCGGTCATGGGCCCTCAAGGAACCCCGGTCGAGGCGAATACGAACGAGGATGGTGAGTGGTCAGTCACCTTAGATTTGTTCAAGAAAGGAGGAGGAGAAGATGCTGCTAAAGAGTTCGAAGTCCCGTTCTTGGGATCGTTGCCCTTTGATCCAGGTATCGTTCGAGGCGGAGATGATGGTGTTCATCGCATTGTTGCAGAACCTGAAGGGCCAACTGCGAAGGCATTTGACACAGTGGTTGAGAACCTACTCGCTCAACTCGCAAAGGGCGAAGATGATGCTCCAGAGATTCTCTGAGCGGGAATCCTCTAAATCGTGATTGGCCTAGTCGACTTGTTCGGGATTGTCATGGTCGGAGAAACTGGTATCTATGTCACATGGGTGACAGGTGCGATAATCGCCTCTGTTGCATTGATGCCTTTCCTCAAGCCACCATGGGCTCGGATGACAATCAATGGTTTCCAAGACATGTTTCGTCGTTATTGGATGCACGGTTTGGTTGTATTTTCTGTATATCTCTGGAAGGATATTTTCGATGGTGTTGATCGAATATTGATGGCCAATACTCGGATTGACATGACTGCATACATTTATGCGATTGAGGGGGACATTGTTGTTTGGTTTCAACACACGTTTGAGCATCCGATTCTAACTTCAATTCTGACACATTTCTATGTCGCTGGATACATGATGATTATCTTCTCAGCATTTGTCTATACTTGCTACTTTGATGATCGCCACATGGCTGATAGAATTTCTCTAACCCTATTGCTCACCTATCTCACAGCACTTCCATTCTACTTGTTCTTCAACGTACGAGTGACGGGTGATTTCATCCCTGAAATGCAAACATTGGGTTACCAACTGACTCCTGAGATTCAAACGTGGTTCACTCGAATCGACCCGTTTACGAATGGGATGCCAAGCTTACACATCGGGCTCCCCTTTGCAATTTGGTATTGTTATGCAAGAAATGACTTGGATGGTCGATGGAAAGTATGGCGATACTGTCTAATTACATATATTTCTTTGACTGCATTTACCATTCTGTACTTGGGCATTCACTGGGTGAGTGATATCATCGGTGGTATTGCTGTAGGAATGATCGCAGTACACCTTTCCGAGCGTTTAGCTCCACGAATATGGTGGGTATTGGATGAACGCTCTTTCCTGCATCGTGTATCGTGGTTATTGGCAGATTGGAGGCGCCCGGTCAATGAAGTTAGATCTATCTTTGTGGGTTGGTTAAACTGGTTGAAAGTACCAGGCAGTCATCAAACCGCTGTAGTCATCATGCTCCTCCTTGCAGGCACTGGTGGAACTTTGTTGTGGGATGCAACACACCAACACTTCCCTGCTGAAGGGGTAACTCATCCAGATTCAGCATCAGGTGCAGATGGTTGGTTGGCCAGTTACGAAGTCATCGATGAGGGGATTACTGTGACCTTATGGAACCTCTCGACTGAAGAATCCTATCACCAAAACATTGGAATCAGCACAGATTGGGGCAATTTCCCCGTGGAAATATTGATCGGTGAATCCCATATTGTGGTATGGCATGGATACCAATTACAATTTTTCAATATTAGTAAGAATCAGTGGGAGGGACAATGGCTGACAGGACCCTTGTTTGATGACATCTCCATGCTGTCTAACGGCGATGATGAATGGCCGCGTATGGTGATGTTGAATGATGGCGAAGTCGAGATACGACTCCGTGGAGGCATTGATTGTTCCACAGCCAACGGGTGTACAAGCCTCCCCACCACTCCCAATGGTCCTGTTTCAATGATTGCAGCTGACGACAATCGTGTTGCCTACGTTGAATCTTCGACGCCTATGTCGATTCATGTTCAAACTACGAGTGGAATTCAACAGCACATTACCGTTGAAATCGATGCTGTCATTGATGATGAGCGCGATGAACAAGTATTCCAGATGACAGATACTCTCGTGGATTATCAAAACGCCACGGTCACAGAAATTGTTCTAGACGACGAGCACCTGGTTGCATTGGTCAACTTGAGTTCAGTCAATCGTCTTGTAATGGTCAATCTTACCAGTGGTGAACAACAAATTCTCGGTGACCCCGTCTTCCCAGTGGCCGCTCCAAGCATTGGCCATGGGTATGTGGCATGGCAACATCAGCAGTTCCTCATCTCAAACAACCCAGTGGAATTCGACTTGGATTGGGAAGTCCAGTACCACGATATTATATTGAATCAATCATATCAGCTACACCCGGAAGATGACATCGACCAAATCCAACCACAAGTCATGGAGGAACATATTGCATGGTTACAAATCGAAGATGACAATGAAACTCAGATTCGGGTGTTCACCATTGAAGTGATCTTTGAACCATATTCTTCGAGTACCTTGCAAGTATTCATTCTATTACTGCCATTGCTCCTTCTCACTTGGGTATCCCAACGACTGAAAGAAAACGAAGGGCGAATTTTGAATCAACCAGAGTTTAGCGAGGAAGAATAATCATTCAGCTAATCGGAACATTTCATCGAGGTTGTGCTGAGCTCGGGCGATAATATCACTGTCAATCTCAATGATTTGATCGTCTCTAGGTTCTTGCAATGCTTGTAAGATGTCTTCCAATTGTGTTGCCTTCATGTGTCGGCACATGACACAAGCCCCATACAAATTCAGTTCATCTTCTGCCTCAGCCATGACCCGCTCAGCAGTCCCACATTCTGTAATCAGCATCACGTCTGATTGACCGACTTTACCCAGCCGAATCGCTTCATGAATCAGTTTCTCAGATGACCCAACAAAGTCGGCTTCTTCCAATACATCAGCACTGCATTCTGGATGAGCCAATATGGATAGATTATCCCCAATTCTTTTTCTCCATTGCCGCACCTTTTCGCCAGTAAATACGGCATGGACTTCGCACTCACCATCAAAGACAATCACCTCTTTCTTACCCTCCAATGCCTTTTGCAAGTGTGCTCCCATGAATCGATCAGGAACGAAAATGAGTTTGTCACCAGGCAAGCGCTCACAGATTCGGAGATAATTGCTACTGGTGACACTGACATCACATTCAGCCTTAACCGCAGCAGTCGTGTTGATGTAGCAAGCCACAGGAACTCCGGGATATTGCGCCCGCAAATCACGTACATCTTGTGCAGTAATTCCATCAGAAAGACTGCAACCAGCCTCCGGTGAGGGGTGAATTACCATCTTATGGGGGCTGACGATTTTTGCCGTTTCGGCCATGAATCGAACACTTGAGAATAGAATGATCTGTTGTGATGCATCCCGAGCTGCTTTCGACAGTGTGTAAGAATCTGCGACCTCATCAGCCACCCCGTAGATGATGTCAGGCGTCTGGTAAGTGTGTGCAATCAAAAATACATTTTTTTCCTTTTTTAGTCGATTGATTTCCAATGTGATTGGTGCAATTCCTCGACAGGTTTCGATAGGCCATCGTTGATGCTGTTGAATTGCCTCTTGAAGGCGTATCGCTTCGGCCTCGATTTCGGTCTCTGAGAATGAAAATGAACCCATTTCTCCGCGCGGGCGCGGGATGGTGGGGAGAGGTAGGCTCATGCTTTGGCGTCCAGTGCAACCGCTTTGAACTCATCCCATATCCGACACACCATGACGGGGCCATGGGTTGGCACAGAAATGCTCCATCGTGGGGCTGAAGCAGTGGTTCATGCAGGTTCTTGGATGGGGAGAGAAGCGATTCTCAAGCAGCGGGAACCTCGTACATGGCGTCACCCTGATTTAGATGCACGATTGACCAAATCACGCATGTCTGCTGAAGTCCGTTTGTTACGCCGCCTCCATCTTCATGGATCTCCTGTTCCTGAATTATTGGCTGTTGACAGTTCAGCCGGATGGATGGTCACCAGTCGAGTTCCTGGAGGTCCACTGTTTGAGCATCTCAGAAACGGAGGTGAAGCAAGTATGCTGGAAGATTTGGGAGCTATAATCCGTACAATCCATGAAACCGGAATCAGTCACGGAGATTTGACGACACACAATATTCTGTGGGATGATGAGGGCGGCTTGTCAATCATCGATTTCGGATTGGCTCAAATCACTGAAGATTTGGAGCCGATGGGATTGGATTTACAAGTTCTCAATGAGTGTTTGAAAGCGAGTCATCCATCTATTGAGGGCGCCATAGATCGAGTGGTTTCCGGTTATCTATCGAAAGGTGGAGAAGATGTCGTGGCACGATTCAATGACATTCGAGGTCGTGTACGTTATCATGGCTAAATTGATTGTACTAATTTCATTCCACTGAACGCGAGAAGTGGACAACAAAGCATGGTCACAAGCAAATATATTGCAGCGGTTGAATGCTCATTGTTTTCGATTAAATCAAGTAAATCGACACTGTATGCCGACATGGTTGTGAAGGCACCCATCACACCGGTTCCAACGAGCAACACAACCTCTTCTGATAGTGTCATCGTGACCACGATACCGAGTAGAAATGAACCGAGTAAATTGACAGTCATTGTACCCCACGGAAATCCCCCGGGCATCGATTCACCAACGATGTATCTCAGGATGGCTCCGATTGCACCGCCCAAGCCGACCAAAGCGAGCATTTTGGGTTCCATGCAGTGTGCAAGGCAAGAGAAGACTTCAACCCTCACCTCCATTTCGCATGTACATGGCGACTCTGAACTTCTTGACTGGCAATCGGGGTAAATTGTCAGAGGCGGAAGAATTACTTGGGCCCCTTGGCATTCATGTACAATCATTCCAAATCGAGGGGGAAATCCCAGACGTGATCGAGCCGCAGAGCGAAAGTCTGACCACGGTGGCATTAGCGAAAATCGCCCAAGGTGTAGAATTGTTGGCTGCCGCAGATCGGCTCCGAGAGATGCTTTTGGTTGAGGACACTGGATTGTTTATTGATGCGTTGCCAGATTTTCCAGGCGTATATTCATCACATGTTCTCAAATCACTAGGCTGTCAGGGGATTTTGAAACTCTTAGAGGATCATCGTGACGCTCGATTCATCACGACCGCCGCACTTTGGACCGGGGAAGCTGTTGAGGTTTTTGTCGGGACTTGTCAAGGGAAAATCGCGACCGAAATTAGAGGTCAAGATGGATTTGGATACGACCCAATTTTTGTGCCGG
>MDTB01209501.1_pt1 | contig 11820 bp, 5 predicted proteins | sample 811161 | NCBI WGS metagenome assembly MDTB01 (sample SAMN05326650, study PRJNA326480) | marine metagenome | isolation source: seawater | place: Mediterranean Sea | collected 2009
TTATGACTCTGAAAATATGGGTAATATTTTTCCAACACCAACATTAGAGGATGGTAGTGATGTTTGGCGTACAGAACTAGCAGATGTGGAGGTTAATTATGAATCATCAGAAGATAAATTAACAGTAAGAGTTATTGATGGTGATAATCAAAATAATCAAGGTGATGGTGAGAAACTTCCATTAAGAAATAAATTTGTTGGCATTTTAGACCACATAACAGCAGATAGTGGTTGTGATGGTTATACAAGTTGTCTTTATTTTATGGATAGTCAAAGAGATAATTTAGGAGCTTGGTATCAATTTAAATTTACATATTATGGGACTGAAACCAATGTAGGGGGGGAGTCAAATAATTCACTTGGAGGAATTGGAATTAGTTTTGGTAGAATGATATATTTAAAGGCTGATGATTGGGATAAAGAAACAGAAGGACCATATGATGGAACAACCATTACTGTAGAGTCTGGACATGGAGGACAGTTGTGGATTTATGGTGGTGACTATGATGGTGATACACATGATCATGATAATGATTATCCAAATTATCAACATCCTGATTTTTGGGAAAAAGCTAATTGTGTTGTAGGTGAAGAATGTACGGTTTGGATTATGTGGGAAGGAGATAGTCCAGATTATGGTGCTTGGCCATCTGAAGCAGGAATTAGTTTATATAATGGTCAAAATTATGATGAAACCACATGGGGTGGATTTAGTTTAATACGAGGAGATGCATTATTTATGGGGGAAAATGATTTACTACCAAATTTAGATTTTGGTTTAAATCAAGAACAAAATTGGATAGGAACAAATGAATACGATAATAATTATTATTATCCTGTATTACCAAAATATAATTACTCTGGTTTAATTACAGATCCTCCTCAATATCCATATGATAATATACCATTTCCATTGGAGGGAATAATTACTAATGAAAACTATGTAGATGAAAATTTAAAATTATCAATATCATATGAACAAGAAGAGGGTAATGTATTAACTGATAAAAGTGGAAATCAAAATAATGGTTTTGTATTTAATGATTACAAACCTAAAATTGACAATAAAACTTTTAAAGTTAATAAAACAAAAAATTTTAAATTAGTTAAAAAAAGTAAATCTGATGGGGCTTATTAATGAAATATATATTAAAAGATAAACCAAAACAATTTATAAATGGACAATATGAGTTTGAAGGTGCCGAACAGACAATTCAATATGAAAATTCTTTAAGTGTTAATGGTAATGATGATAAATTTGTAGAATCTGATTTATATACTTTTTCTTTAGGACATCAATTAAATGAAAACATAATTGAAGGTAATTTACCATATGTTGGTGATTCTTTTGTACAATTAGATTCTGTTACAATAAAAAATACTGGTGTAAATCATAAAGTAAAAAACACTCAATTCAGAATTTTTATTTTTGATAGAGCATCATATAACCCAAAAAAATTATCTGGTAATATGAAAAGTTATAATGATTTAAACGATATGTTATATAAAGATGATTACAAAAATGATTGGCCTTCAATTGACACAAATGGTAAAAACTCTGCAAATAAAAACTCTATGTTTTATAATTCAAGTCGTGGAAAACATAGTAAAGGGTGGAGTCCAAATCAATTAGAAGATGTTTCAGGAGAAATAATACTTAATAATCTAAATGATGATGAAATTGGTTTACCATTTCAGGGTAACAAGAGTGTTGATACATTTGATCCTGGTAAATCCTTTTCACCAAATGACGGTGCACCATCAATTTTTTCAACAGATGGTCAAGAAAATAACATTTATATAGTTGTTTGGATGAAAGGTGATGGTTGGAGATGGAGAAGGACAAAAAGAAGAAAAAAAGTAATACAAATTTTTGAAATACAATTATCAGAATTATTTACAGAAAACGGTGCTGGTAAAATAACACCTTTTGTTTTTACATTAGCTGATAGTACAAGAATAATAGGAGGAGGTGGTGGTTCATCTGCTTTTAAATGTACTGATTTACAAGTTACATTTAATACATTACCTGGTGTATCAATACCATCTGATCTTGATTCGTTATATTTACCATATATTGATAGAGTAGAACCTAAAGAACAGGTAAGACTTAATCCTGAATCAATTTTTAATTTAGATTTTATAAATATCTCACCAAATAAACAAATGTATACTCCTAATTTGTCAGCAAATAATCAAAGTGATTTTAATGTGATAAGTACGATAAAAACTAATAATTTAAATATACAAAATTACTATTTTGATGATATTAACAAACAAATAACTTCAACCCCAGCTGAAGTAAATTTAAACATATATGATGCCGAAGTTTCTACAGAAGAAAATTATGATTTACCTTATAGTGATTTAAATAGAAATTTAATGTTTTTTGTAGTAAATTGGAATGATATAGATAATAAATACTCAACTTGGACTGATGTTATAAAAGAATGGCCAGCTACATTAGATGAGTTATACAGTAAACAAGATGAAAATTTATATAAAGTTAGTTTTAAAAACTATCCATTAAAAAATGTATATACTACACCAGGAATAAAAACAATAAAATATGTAGTTATATCATATTACAAAACTGATAGTTATTTAGTACCTGTTAGGTGGAAATTAATGACATCAAAAATATTTTTAAATATACCTGTAAGTGAATATTCTGACTTTGGAGAAGTTGGTGGACAAGATTTTACAACAATTCCTTGGCCTTATACTACACCTATAATTGGTGGAATAAGTGAAAATTCAAATTATAAAAACAGTCTTAAAGATACATTGGGTGGTGGAAAAATAGGAAACTCTGATTTAATTGATTCTACATTTCTTGAAGAAGCTTTAAAAAATGACGAACTTGGTCAGAATATAAAAAATTTAGATTTACAACAAGTTAGATATTTTAATAAAAGTTATGATATGCATAAATTACTTGGTATTAATCCTGTTAGTAATATTGTAACAGAAATGCAAGATTTTCTAATTGGTGAGTCTTTTTCTGATGATGGTCCTAAATATATAGCTTATGATGAAGGTACTAATAGATGTCGTACAACTTATGAAAATCCAAATGATTTAAATAATGATGGAGATATTTATGATTATTTATGTGCTTCAGAATATCCAGATGTTGGATATGGAACAACAGGAGGACAGGATACTTCAGGCAGTCCTAGACTCTGTTGTTATAAGAAATTTGATATTCCTGTCGAATTTCTTAGCACTCATAAATGGGTAGCAGAAACTTGTGGTAATAATGGAATTATAGACCCACAACCACCTGGTGGTTATGATTATGTAGCTTATGAATGTAGATTACATGAATTTGAACAACAAGAAGTTATAATTTCAGAAGAATTTAATCCATATACAGATATTTCACAATCAATAAATCAAACTAATGGATATTGGGATGGAGAAACAAATAGTTTTTCAGAGGAAAGTTCAGTCGGACAGATATTTATAAGTGACAATTCAGATTTAAATCTAATTAGTGATTGTCAATTAGAATTAAATAATGGAAATTTAACTGGTAAATCTATTGATGATTCAAGTGGAAATGGAAATAAAGGATTATTAATAGGAGATTATAAAATTAAAAAGACACAAAAAAATAGAAGAATGAAACGAGATTCATTTATCAAAGTTCCTAAAAAAGATAATAAAGATGGAGCGTTATAATTATGGCTAATTTTGAATATGAATTTTCTAATCAAGATAGAGAGCTAGTAACCTCACAAGATGTGGGTCAGTTAACTGATGCAGACTATATTAAATTAAGTGTCTACACTAATTCTAATACACTTGTTACATTAGAAAATGGAAATCAAGCTATATTTTATTCATCTTTAAGTGAAACTCCATTTGATATTAATGTTTCTCCATTTACTGATAGCTTTGATAGTATTACTCCAAGACCAATTGGTGGTGATGAAAATGATTTTAAAATATATCGAACACTTGATATTGATGGAAATGTAGTCGAAGGTAGTAGTGTTTATTTAAAACCAAATGAAATTTTTAATGATTTCGAATTACCTCAAGGAAATTTCATTATAAAAGTTGATTTTTTAAATCAATTAAAACAAGATTATTTGTGGGACTATAATGCAGATGGTATATGGGAAGAAACAGAAACAGAAGGTTATCAATATCAATTTATAATAAAAGAAATATCTACATCAAGAAAAGAAGTTAGATTAAAATTAAAAGATAGAAATATATCAACTTATAATAATCCTTCCGTTGTTCCATCAGAAGTAATATCACATATTACAAAAACTTTAAATAACAATACTGATGAATATGCTTTTAAACATTTATTAAATTTTGGAACTGATGATAATGTTCCAATAATGAATTATCAATTTGATTCTGTAACAGATGGAAAAGATAATCAATCTTTAATTTTAAAATTATACGACCAACTACCATTATCTGTAAATAATTTATCTTGGGTTACAATTGAAAAGGAAGTATTAATAACTCAAAATTTAGACATTTATTATTTTTCTGATGTTGAGGCTAGATTGGATGGGGATGGCTTAACACCAGATGGTTATGAAAATTGGGTAATTCCTAATAATAATAATCTTGAATATCAAAATTATAATGATTTAACTTCATCATTATCAGACCCATCATTAGATGGTATTATTTCAAGTAGTGTTTATGACTATCCAAATTTAAATACAGATTTTAGATTCTTTGAAAATCACACATTTTTTGGTTCTGCTAAAAGAAAACTTGTAAATTTTAAAAATAAAGTAGGAATAATACAAGGATATTATTCAGAAATATCTAAATCTCTTTACAGTGAAGGTGTAGCTATTGATGGTGATTCTACATTTATAAAAGAAAAAAGACAAAATTTATTTACAAAAGTAAATGAAGAAATAAAATCATTTACACCATATGAAAGATTTTTATATTTTGATGGTCAGGGTGAATCAACCGCTTCTGCTCCTGGTTTAGGATTAGATTATTCAGATAAAATACCTGTTAATACAAAATCTTCAAATTATGAACAACTAAATAATTATGATGGAATAAATACAGTTTACAAAAATACAAATTTAGAAATTTCTTCTCCAGGTCGTGTTGATTTATTTACAGATAAATATAGGGTTCACGAAAAACCATTTTTTAATTATAGTAGCTCTGTATATATTTCTTTTTTATTAAAAGCAACAGAAGGTATATCTTTAGTTCATGAAAATTCAAATAATACAATAAATAATGGTCTTGATACTTTATTACCAGCACAAGGATTTTTTAAAAATTCAATATTAGAACCATCAATTACTGGTAGTGAATATAAAAGAGTTATAATAGAAGCTTCACAATCTTATTTTATTCCAAATGATGGTTATCCAACATTTACAGATTTTTCTCAGATAGATGATTTTGCACGTAATTCAACACAAATTAATATTTTAAGTGGAAGTATAAAAACAGGTTCTCACACAGTTAAAGATTCAAGTGGAAAATATCAAAATTTAACAACTGTTGTTACAAGTAGTGGTATTCCATTCTTTGGTTCAGCAATGTCAGCTGGTGAATTATTTAGAATTTATTATTTATCTGATGTGTCCGAAGATTCAGAAGTTAGTCAATCATTTGTAACTGATATAAAAGTTACTGTTAATAATCCTATTAATACTTTACCATTTGATAACATATATCATACAAGTTCTACAGATTGGACAAATTGGTATGATACAATGTATACAAATGCAGAAAATTTTGATACAAATAATATACACTCATTAGAAAACAATTTACCAATTTATATAAAAAATGATTCAAACTATAATGAGTTTAAAGAATTTTTATCACTTAAAGGTGAACAATATGACACAATTAGAAATCATATTGATAGTTTAAAAACAATTTCTGATAGGGGATATAAGAAAACAGATTCTCCACCAGAAAATACTTATCCTATGTTATTAGATAATATGGGTTGGGAAGCTATTAATCCATTTTCAGGAAGTTTATCAGATTCATTAGGTTCATATTTAACATCTGTAACATCAATAGATGATATAAAAAATAATACTTGGAGAAAAACACTTAATAATTTAATTTATCTTTATAAAACAAAAGGAACTAAAAATTCAGTTAGAGGTTTATTAAATGTTTATGGTTATCCACCTGACGTTTTACAAATACAAGAATTTGGTGGTGTTACTAGTGATAGACCTGGTGAAGTTTTATCTAAAGTACCACTTCAAGAAGATAATTCTTCTGATTTAGATTTAGCTATACAACCTGATAGACTTTCTTTTACAAGTGATAAAGATAAAATAACAGCGTATATGTTCCAAAATAAACCTGATAGAATTTTAACTATGCCTTTTAATATGGATGACGCTAATGTAGAATCTTTTGAATTTACTTATAAACATAATCCAACAATACACACACAAACAATTTTAGAATCAAGTGGTAGTGGAACTGAAACACTTTGGGATTTAAGATTACTTCCAAGTGTTGATGGTATAAGTTCATCATTTGAATTTAGATTAAACAATTCAAATACAGGTTCATCTAATATCACTGGAAGTGCAGTTTCAATGTCAACAAACTATACGAAAATGCATGATGGACAATTATGGAATGTGATGTTACAGAGAATGTCATCAAGTATTAGTGGTAGTGGTACAAATGAATATAGACTTCATACATCTTTACAAGATGATACTTCCATTCAAACATATAATTATGTTACAATGTCTGTAAGTGGTGGATTATCAAATTCTTATATAACTGGTTCTGCAGATAATAATTATTATGCAAACCAAAATTTTATTTTAACTGGTAGTAGAGCTGCAACAGATTCTTCTAATTTAGTGGTTGGTAGAGAACTTAGTGGTTCTTTAGCCCAAATAAAAGCTTGGTCAACACCACTAAGTATTTCAAGATTTAGACAACATACACTAAATAAATTTAGTACTATTGGAAACACAATAGATTCACATAGAAAAGAATTAGTTTATCATTTTAAATTAAATGAAAATTATTCAAGTGCATCTGTATCAAGTTCAACACAAAAATTAAATATTATTGATGCATCACCAACAACGACATATAAAGATTATTCTTTTAAGATGTCTGCATCTTTAGTTTCGGGAAGTTCTTTACTTTATGGGTTTAGCTCTATAAACAATGTTAAATTTGAAACTCAAGATAATAACAAAGATAAAAAAAATGATAACCATATAATTATAAATTCAAAATTTGCAGCTGTTAGTGATTTAAATCCAATTAAAAGTTCAATAAAATCTATGACAAAAGAAAATAGTAAACCACTATTTAATACTTCTGTAAAATTAGAATTTACTAAATCACCAACAGATATTTTAAATCAATACATATTAAATAATATGGATACTTTTAATTTTGAAAATTTTTATGGAAATCCAATATACAATTTTTCTTCTTCATATACAGAATTTGATACTTTAAGAAAAAACTTTTTTAATTCACATAATATATCAGTTGACATAAATAAATTTATTAAATCACATGAAAATATTTTTAATACTTCATTAGTTGATGGTGTTAAATCATTAGTTCCAGCTCGTTCAACATTGAGTGATAAAAATTCAAATATTGGTGTAATGATAAAACCAACTATACTTGAAAAACAAAAAATAGAATATGAAAAACACTCCGTTGAAGTAAATCCTAATTCACCAAGTGGTAGTATTACATTTACAGAGGATACAGAATTTAAAATTACTTCACTAATTTCAACATATGAAGAACCAAAAAGTGGTTCAATAAGTATGGGTAACAGTTATATAACAAGTTCTGAATATTCAACTCCACCATTTTTGGAGTTAAATGGAGTCACATCTTCAGTTGAATTTGAAAAGTCAGGTTTAGTTTCATTTATACCAATGTTTACTGGCTCTCTTGAATTACCTTATAGTGCTTCAATAAGTATGGGTAATAGTTACATAACATCATCTCTATATGTAACGCCCCCATTTATACAACTTAATGGAGTCACATCTTCAGTTGAATTTGAAAAATCAGGTTCAATTAGTGGAGATTCATTATTACCACAATTTACAAACCTAAATTCAGATGGAACATTATTTGAGTTTATTGTATTTCCAAAATCAGGTTCAATTGATTACGCTTCTCATGCTAATAAATCATTTGTAAATATACATGATAGTTGGGCCCAAACTGATGTTACTGGAAGTGACACACATTTTATAAATTACAATATAAATGGTAGATTTGGTTTATTGGGTGGGACAGGTTCAATGGGTGATTATAATATTGGAAGTTTTGAATCAAGATATATATTTAATATGATTGGTGATACAGAAGTATATTCATCATCAAGATTTGTAATAAATGATTATAGTAATCATACAAAATACTATAATCGAACAATGCTTAGTAACGATGTACACAGTGGTGTAACATATAGATCTTATATAAATGGAAATCCAGGAGAAGTAACTGGTAGAATGATAGGAAAAACATCATACTTTTCAGCTTCAGCTGATGGTGTTATGATACTACCATCAAATCATATTAGTAAGTATCCTAATCATTTTAAGGATAGAATGATTGGGGGAACACAAAATATAAATCCAGGTATTTTAAATGTTAGGTATGAAGACTATGCAACAGCTTCATTTTATTATGTTGATGTGACAGGTGGTGAAACACAACTTAAAGTAGGTGGTAATACACAACCATCATTAGATAAATCTAATAGAATAATTTATTAGTAAAATAAAATACGATATTTTTTGGATTTATCAATATTTATATATGAATTAAAGTATAACAATGTTATTTTAAAGCAGGAGAAAACAAATGGGATTTTTAGATAATTCATCAATTGTAGTTGATGCAGTATTAACAAAACAAGGTAGAGAAATGTTAAAAAATGGTCAATCATTAGAGATTACTTCATTTACTTTATCGGATACAGGTGTAGATTATAGTTTATGGAATCCAGACCATCCAGATGGTTCAGCGTTTCATGGTGAAGCTATTGAAAATTTACCAATGTTAGAAGCTAGTGTTCATTCTGAGTATAACCTTAGAAATAGATTACTAACTTTACCTCAAACGGCTATTGCAATTCCTGTTTTAATTTTAGGTGGTGCACTTGTTGATAGCGTAAATAATACAGTAACATTCAATGATGGAGATGCTGATAGAGGTGATATAAGTGCTAAACTACATAATTTCTCTTCAACAGGTGGTAATAAAGGAATGACTCTTCTTATACAAGATCCAACTATTGTTGGTGTAAATCTACCAAATGGTAAACCTATAAGTGGAACAAGTCAGGCAAATGGATTTTTACAAGAACAAGATATTCCTTATGCTAAAGAATATAACCTTAAAAGTGGTAATTTCAAACTTAGACCAATACAACAGAAAAAAGAAGGAAGAGAAACAAATATATATGTTGTAGATATTGAAACAGGTGCATATAATTCTTTAAGAATAATAAATAACATAAAAGAAAACATTAGAGCTACACAATCAACAAGAGTTATTGGATAAAGACAATAAAATAATTTTAGGAGAACAATAAAATGGCTATAGCAGGATTAAATATACCCTTAGACTCACGAGAGGGAATGGATAAAATAACAACTACTGAGAAAGTAACTACTCCATATTTTGCAGGTGGGTATACAGAACTAACAGCTAGTAATATTGGTACATCTTCAGGCTTAACTGCTACAAATAATACATATTTCTATGGTATATCCAATACAAATACTTTATCTACGGAAGAATTTCATGTATCTTTTGGTAGTACAAATGGATATGGTGCAATAACTACAACAAACAAAAAAAATGTTAATGACGCTATTTATAAACATTTTGCTAGTTTATTATTAACTCCAACAGAAGTAACTGGTGGATTTTTTATTTCATCTCCTGCTTCAGATTCAGCTGTAGCAACTGGTAGAGATACAGAAATATATGTTCTCTCCGCAAAAAGAAGTAATATGAAAGATAGATTGAATAAGGGAAATTGGACTATCGCATTAAGTGGTTCACTTGCTCATTCATCATCACTAGATCCTGTCACTGGTCAAACTGCAAGTGCTAATATGAATGCTTTAGGTGGAGCTACTATGTTACATTTAACCGATGACAGTAAAAATGACAATCCTACTGCAACACCTGTTGGTGATAGATATAATATTGTTAGTGGTGCATTGGGAACTATATCAAAAGAATCTACTGTAAAAAATTATGGTTTTTATTATCCGAATATTGGAGTTATGGTGTTCAGTGCAGCTGAGTTATCAGCTTCAATACCTGGATCTGGTTCTCAAAGAACCTCCACAACTGAATTTGGGGGTGTAGGTAGAGCTGATTCACATAGAGGTGATTTATTTAGAGGACTTGGGTATCCAACAGATTCTGCAGATACTGTAGATAGAAAAGTAGCTTTAAGATTTGTAAATTGTCTACAACCTATTGGTTCTAAACTTTCATTTAGAGATGAAGAAGACCAAGTAAGTGCTCAATATTTCTGTAGAGTTAGAAGTGGGCAAGCAAACTTTTCAAACAATCCAACATTTGTTTCAGGTTCAAATAATGAATTAAGACAATCAAAAATGAGAGGTTATCCAAACACATTTATTTCATCAGTTCAATTATATAATAGTACTGGTGATATGGTTGCTGTTGGAAATCTTTCAACTCCATTAAAGAAAAACTTTAGTTCAGAAGCAACTATTAAAGTTAAACTTACTTATTAATGGGCTGTTATGTATGCATTCGGAGAGATTGATAAGTCATCAACCATAATACAAAATAATCTTGTAAATTATAAACAAAATTTTACTTCTGCATCAAACGATGTTGAAATAATAAAAATAATTTCAGGTTCGACAAATACAGATTATTGGAAATCTTTAAATGTTTTATTTTATACGAGTGGTTCTAATCAATATCTCAATGAACATAAGTTTGCAAAACCATCAAATAATTTATCTTTAAATCCCACACATGGAACTCAATATTTAAAAAAATATCACAATTATCCAAGTAGTTCTTTAATAACCATACCATCTCAGTATTATGGTGAGAAAATAAAAGAAGGAAGTTTTCTATTTACAGATTTAAATAATACAGATAATGATGGTTATAATCCAACTATAAAAGATGACGGTTTAGGAAATCTTTATTCTACAAATGCAAATAGTAATTTCGGAACATTAACAGCTTCACATGGTAGTGTTAATAATTCAATATCATCTTCAGAAAATTATGTTGGTAATATATTCTATGATAAGGGAATAGCCATAATTACAGAGACAGGTTCTTGGAGTGGTAGTGTTAAGTATTCAGATTTTGGTACAAATTATAATTTAAAGTTTGGTTCTTATAATACAATTACTAATCATGAATACAATGTTGTATTAAAACCAAATGAGTTTAATCATTCAACAAACTATTCATTAAGAGCTCCTTTAAGTGGTAGTAATCCAATTTATAGAACCTTATCAACAGAGTATTTAGCTACAAACTTTACTTCTAGTAATTTTCAACCATATATAACTACAATTAATTTATATCAAAAAAATATGTATGATGCACCAATTATTCAAGCTAAATTACCAAAACCAATAAGAAAAAGTGATAAAATTAATTTAATATTTAAAATAAAATTAGATATATAAGGAAAATAATATGGTTATATTAGGATTAGACGCATCAACGACATGTGTCGGATATGCATTCACACAAGATAAGAAGATTCTCGATATGGGATTCATCGACATCAAAAAAGAAAAAACACCCAAA
>MDTB01099621.1_pt1 | contig 11819 bp, 10 predicted proteins | sample 811161 | NCBI WGS metagenome assembly MDTB01 (sample SAMN05326650, study PRJNA326480) | marine metagenome | isolation source: seawater | place: Mediterranean Sea | collected 2009
CACACTGACAACGACGTCGCGCAGTGGGTAACCTTTTAGCTTTTCTGCCGCCATATTTTCAGCCATATGCACAGCTTCACGAATGGCGTTTTCAGCCGATGATAAATTTGTGATTGCGCCATTTTTAACACCTTCCGAAGAACGAAAGCCATGCCCCATAATTTCGATATGGCCAAACTCATCCTGCACCTGCCCCAAAAGGCAGACAATTTTGCTTGAGCCCACATCAACGGCGGCGACAGCAGAGCCTTTAGTTAAAAATGTTTTTTGTTGCATGTTCAGTGTTACGCATCTGTTAATGGCCGAAGCCGTGTTAAAATTCAAATTCTATATTGGCGCGCCAGCGCCTGAAATATAATCATAGCTTTTATTCGCCGCCCCTGGATAGGCTTTTATAATCAAGCGATCTGATTGGCGAATGTCTATATTTTTAATCGTCTTATCCAGAACTTCGTCCCGTTCATGTGCGCGCACCAAACGCTGCAATGCCAGCGCGATATTGTCTTCAGGCAGGTTCACAATAATTTTATTGTTTAATTTCAAATCCCAACGGCGCTTACCAACAAAAATGGCTTGGTCAAGGCGTTCATATATTTTTGGCGCGGCGGTTACGACATCTAAAAGCGCACCAATATTTTCTGGCGCATTTTCACCCTGAATAATCAGCAATTTTTCAAAACGCTCTAAATCTTGCGTTGTGATTCTATACCCCGTGCGGTCAACAACAACTAAACGCCCATCATGCATCCACAGCGCGGCAGGGCGGCGTTCTTTGAGTGTGATGTGTAGGCTATCGGGGAAAACGCGCTTCACGCTCACGCTTTCTATCCATGATATACCGCTTAACGCTTCGTGAATTTGATGCGGCTTTACCTTAAACAGCGGCATGTTCTTTTCAGCGTTTATAAGCGCCATCAACAAATCGGGGTCAGCGTTTTCGCGCCCTTCGACAAAAATATTTTGCAAGCGAAAACCGGCTTTGGCAGAAGCTTCGATAAACGCGCCTTCTGCTAAATTTTGTGTTTTGGGAATGCCGCCGCTAACAACAAACCATGTGCAGGCACATAGCAATATCATCAAAGCAAAAAAACGCAGGCCGATGCGCTGAAAACGCGCAGCAATCAGCGCTAAGCTGTTTTTTGATCCGCGGTTTTTGAGGCGTGTTTGTCTTGTTTTTGTTTGTCGTAGCATAGAGCGTCTTCAATGAGATGTGAACAGAGTTCGGGAAATGTTGAGCCATTGGCAATGACCTGCGAAGGACCAATAGATTCCGCCGTTAAACCAGGCTGAGTATTAATCTCTAGCAAGTATAACCCATCTAGGCCCTGTTTGTCATTAAATCTAAAGTCGCATCTGGCAATGCCGCGACAACCCAGCTTATTATAAAGCGCTTCGGACTGCGCCATTGCGGCTTTATAAATAGTTTCATCGATCTGTGCAGGGAATTCATAAACCGTATCTTGGTCAACATATTTGGCCTGATAATCAAAGAAATCTTGCTGCGCGACAATGCGCGTTACGCCTTGCGCTTTACCGTCTAAAACCGCAACGGTTAATTCTTCACCAGGGATATAGGCTTCAATCATCACATCATTTTCAAACGGCCATTCTTTTTGAATAGCAGGCAAAAGATTCGCGCCATCAGAGCCGATCATATAAATACCAACACTAGAGCCTTCATCTTTGGGTTTGATTACGTATGGCGGCTTAATTACGTTTTGGCTTGTGATTTCGTCTTTACCGACTAAAACTTCATCGGCGACATTAATGCCGATAGACTTCGCGATTGTTTTTGTTAGCGGCTTATCCATAGCAATCGCCGATGCTTTTACGCCTGAGTGGGTATAAGGCAGCTTGAGCATTTCAAGCACGGCTTGTATTGTGCCATCTTCGCCGCCCTTGCCATAGAGGTTATTAAACACAACGTCAGGGGTTATATTTTCTAGCTCAACTGTCAATTTAGAAAGATTATCGGTCACATCGATGACATGAACATTGTAACCAGCCTCAATCAAGGCCTGTTCTACGGCTTTGCCCTTGGTGAGTGAAACCATGCGCTCAACAGACCAGCCGCCGAGCAATAAAGCCACTTTGATTTTTGCGTTTTTTTCACTATCCATCATCAACCATCCCATGATTATCTAATGTTAATTATAAACGGATAGCGCAGATACGCAAAGCAGCACTCTTTTAATCAATCCAGTTATCCAGAGGCGCTTGCCCGTCAGCATAACGCCCAATGCGGCGAATTTCCCAGCGCAGCGTAATGCCAAACTTTTCAAAAACGCGGCGGCGCATTTCTTCGCCAAGACATTCAAGATCAAAGGCGCTTGCATCACCTGCGTTAATCATAAAGTTACAATGCTTTTCTGACATTTGCGCGCCGCCAATGGTAAAGCCGCGCCCATCCACCGCGTCTATTAATCGCCACGACCCCCATGAAGGGTCAAGCCCTGCAGCCTGCAAATCAGCGCTGCTGGGGTTCGCAAAGGTTGAGCCGCCTGTTTTTTCTTTAATGGGCTGCGAGGCTTCGCGCTTGGCGCGAATATCTGCAATTTCGCCTTTAATAATTTCAGGATCGCCCGTAGTGGCGTTAAACACAGCCTCAACAAAAACAAGTTCTTTATCTGGCGCTGAGTGGCGGTATGTATAGCGCATATCATCAACAGATAATTCATGTATATTCCCATCGCGGTCAATGCCACGCAGGCATTCAAGACAATCGACAACTTCACGTCCATATGCGCCCGCATTCATTTTCAGCGCGCCGCCAATTGTGCCGGGGATGCCGCTTAAAAATGACAATCCAGAAAGGCCAAATTGCGCCGCTTTTTGCGCGACATTCATATCTAAGGCCAGCGCCCCGCAGCGCAATTTATCTACGCCCTCACGCTCAATATAATTAAACGCACGATTTAACTTGATCGTCACGCCTGAAACGCCGCCGTCACGGATGATTGTGTTTGATGCCACGCCAAAAATATGTAGCGGTAAGTCAGCCGGATAAGCTTTTAGGAAAGCCTGTAAGTCTGCGCTATCTTCTGGGCAGACCATCACATCAGCGTTACCGCCTGTTTTAAACCAACCCTTTGCACCAAGCGCAGCGTCAAAACGGTAGCTGCCCGCGATTTCTGGCAAATCATATGATTCAAGTGGCGACTTTAAAGGAGTGCTCATGCGACATTCTTTCCAGATTTCTTGTGCAGCGTTTCCAACTCCGCAGGCAAAGCATTTGCCCATTTTGTAATGCTGCCCGCGCCTAGGCAGACGACTAAATCATTAGGCTGCGCATGTTCATAAACCATCGCAGCAAGGTCACCTTCATGATCAAGGGTATGCACGCCGCGATGCCCGTGGGCGATTAATCCTTCGGCGAAATGTTCTTTATCAATGCCGTCAATCGGCTGCTCGCCCGCCGCATGGATATCCGCGACGAAAACCATGTCCGCGTCATGGAAGCACTTACAAAACGCATCAAATAAATCATTTAATCGTGAATATCTGTGTGGCTGCATTACCGCGATTATACGGCCTTGGTTTTCCTGCACCACCTGACGCGCCGCTTTTAATACGGCGGTAATTTCAACAGGGTGATGACCGTAATCATCAATAATGCTGATGCCATTCACTTCGCCCGTTTTGGTGAAACGGCGCTTTACGCCCGCAAAGCTTGCTAATGCTTGACGCATATTTTCAGGCGTCAGGCCAAGTTCATAACCGATGCTCAGCGCCGCAAGGGCATTTTGCAAATTATGCCGCCCCGGCATAGGAAGGAAGACATTCTCAAGGACAGTGTCTTCTTCTTGATCGGTGAGCCAGCCTGCGAAAGTCACGCTACAATAGCTACCTTCGGCCTTTGCGCGAATGTTATCGGCGCGAATATCAGCCTGCGGGTTAAAGCCATAAGTTAGAATACGGCGGTCAGTCGTTGCCGCTATAAGCGATTGCACTTCAGGGTGATCAAGGCAAAGCACAGCGAAGCCATAAAAAGGTATGTTTTCAATAAAGCGTGAAAACGCTTTGCGCATATTATCAAAAGCGCCATAATGTTCCATATGTTCGGGGTCAATATTAGTCACAACCGCGACCTGCGCAGGAAGGCGCGTGAACGAGCCGTCACTTTCATCAGCCTCGACCACCATCCATTCGCCCTGCCCCATGCGGGTATTGGTGCCGTACGAATTGACGATGCCGCCATTAATCACAGTTGGGTCAATGCCGCATTCTTCTAATAATGTGCCAACCAATGACGTTGTAGTGGTTTTTCCATGCGTGCCGCCAATAGCGATAGATGATTTAAAACGCATCAATTCCGCAAGCATATCAGCGCGGCGCACGACAGGCACTTTCTGGGCGCGCGCCTCGATAAGTTCAGGGTTATCATTAGGAACGGCTGATGAAATAATCACGGCAGCAGGGCGCAGGCCATCCGCATAAATATTTGGGGCATTATGACCGATATGCACGGCGATGTCTTTGGCTTGCAAGCGCTCGACATTTGGGCTCTGCGCCATGTCTGAGCCTTGGACAGTGTAGCCCATTGAATGCAGTACTTCTGCAATGCCCGACATACCAATGCCGCCAATGCCAATAAAATGTAAAACTCCCACAGTGTCGACGCTATCCAGACGCATAAATACTTACTTTCCAAATCATATGTTAGAAAATAAGGTATAAACGAGGGCGTTTAGAAAATAAAGCCTTTAATGCCGTGGCCTTAAGGCGCGCTGTGAAGAACTATTCCCAGCCACGCGCTAATGCGACAACCAAATTACCAAGGCGGCGACCCGCATCAGGCTTCGCGCAGCTTTGCGCCGCTTCGGCTGCCTTAAACAATGTTTGTGGCGTTTGAAAGAATGTCTCAAGGCGTGCGCTTAACGCATCTGCAGTAAAGCCATTTTCGACCATCACCCACGCGCCGCCTTTTTGGGCGATGGCTTCGGCGTTAATTTTCTGTTGCTGGTCGGCGTGATGCGGGTAAGGGACGTAAATCGCAGGGCGGCCTGCCGTGGAAACTTCTGATACCGTACTTGCCCCTGCACGCGCGATAATCAAATGCGCTTTTTGCAATTGTTCTGGTACATTTTTAAAGAACACATCAACTTCGGCTGAAATGCCGGCCTCTTTATATGCGGCGCTTAACTGCCCCTTATCTTCTTCGCGGCATTGCTGCACAACGTTAATACGGCTGCGATAAATTTCGGGGAGCAGCGCCAAAGCCTCAGGAACAACTTTGGACAAAATAGTTGCGCCGAGCGAGCCGCCCATAATGAAAAGGTTAAACGCGCCATCATCCTGAATATCAGGATAAGGTTCAGTGAACAGATCAGCCACGCCTTTGCGCACAGGGTTACCCGTGACAACCGCACGAATTTTATCTTCACTATCAAGGCCTATCGAATTTTCATGCGAAAGTGCGATGCGCTCTGCACGTGATGACAACAAGACATTAGCCTTACCCAATATTGCATTTTGCTCATGGATAATTGTCGGAATTTTCATGCGCTGCGCAGCATAGACCGCAGGGACAGATGGGTAACCGCCAAAACCAATGACGATTTCTGGTTTTATTTTGGCCAGTAATGCTTTTGCTTGTAAATAGCCAAGCCCCATCGACACACAGCCTTTAAGCTTGCCGATAATGCCGCCTGACCACGCGCTTGATTTTAAAACATGGACATCCACGCCGACGAAAGAATCTTTATATTTCAAAGCCCGCAGATCTGTCGCCAATGCGACCTCAAAGCCACGCGACTTTAAATCTTCAGCCAAAGCCGCTGCAGGAAAAATGTGACCGCCAGTACCACCAGCACTTAATAAAATCATACGCTAAACACCTTTACGTCTGGCCGTGAGGCCTTTTTTGGCTATGGAATGTTTGGGCTCTTTGCGCGTGAGCGCCAGCACAATACCCATAGACAGAGAAATTGCCAATAGTGATGAACCGCCATAGCTGAGAAGCGGTAAAGTCATGCCCTTCGCCGGTAAAACACCTAAGGCCGACCCCATATGTATCATAGCCTGCAATGCGAACATTGCCAATATGCCGCTGACACATAAAATAGAAAATAAATTTTCACATTCCTGCAGATTTCTTAGCGCCCGCATAATGACAAATAAATAAAGGCCGATCACCACAAAAATAAAAAACAGGCCGAATTCTTCCGCGCCGACGGAGAATATGAAGTCAGCATGACTATCTGGAATTTCCATTTTTACGCTGCCCTGCCCTGGGCCTTTGCCCAAAATGCCCCCGCTACGAAACGCTTCAATAGATTTTTCAACTTGAAAATTATCGCCGCTATCTGGGAATAAAAACCGGTTAATACGGCTTTTTACATGCGGGAAGAAGCTATAAGCGCCAAGCACCATGACACCGCCAACAGGCAGAAGCGCGAGCACGTAGCGCATAGAAAGCCCCGCGACAACAACCATCGCGGCGAGCATAACAGTTAAAACAAAGCTCATGCCGAAATCGGGCTGAATAAGGAACAAAAACAGCACCAAGCTATAAAGCATGCCGACATATTGCGGGCCTTTGAAATGTATATCTTCTTTCCAGCGTGCCAGCAGCCATGCCGCCATTACAGCAAAAGCAGGTTTTGCGAACTCGCTTGGCTGCAATGAAAAACCCGGCAGCGGTATCCAGCGCTGCGCGCCTTTAATCTCGGGGCCAATAAACGGCACAAGGATAAGCGCGATGATCGTACCAATAAAACACAAACTGCCTAAACGCCAAATCATGCGCGGCGAACATAAAGATGCCAAAAACATCACCGCCACAGAAGGCACTAAAAACACAAGATGCTTTAAAATGAAGTGCATGTCGGGCAAGTTAATACGTAACGCAACGGCTGAGCCTGCCGCCGTGACGAGGATAATACCAACCACCATTAGCGCCAATATACCCAAAAGAAGGCCATGATCAACAGTCCACCACCAACGGCCAATAAGGGACTGGTCAGTTCTTTCGGGCAGCAAGCTCATTTATAGATCGTCCTCACATTTTAGGACAAGTTCTTCAAAGTGGTCACCGCGATGTTCGAATGATTTATATTGGTCAAAAGACGCACAGGCCGGAGAAAATAAAACTGCGCCTGCGCCGCCTGGAGCGCCGCGCCGCTGCTGCGCCATTTGATGCGCCTGCGCTACGGCAATATCGACAGTATGTGAAATTTCGAAATCGATATTGTTACGCTCCATCCATTTGGCGAAATCTTCAGCCGCCTCGCCAATTAAAAACGCATGACGAATGCGTTCGCTATACTGTTCAAGTCCTTCAAGCCCACCATCTTTTGGCTGACCGCCGACAATCCAATATATATTACGCAAGCTGACCAAAGCGCGCTCTGATGCTTGCGCATTGGTTGCCTTACTATCATTGACGTAAGGCACGCCGTTAATGTTACGCACCAAATATTGGCGATGGCGCAGGCCTTCAAACTTATTATAGGCTTTTTCAAAGTCTTTTGACGACAGGTCAAAGCCGTAATGCAATGCTGCATATGCCGCAGCGGCATTTTGATGATTATGCACCCCACCCATGCGCTTATTTTTATTAAGGTCGATTTCAATTTCCGCGCGGGCATCTTTTAAAATGCCCTCCTCAACAGTTATATCTGCCTTGCGCTCTGACATTGCAGCGACGGTAATGACCGTCCATGTTTCACTTGCGCGGATTTCATCTGCAATTTTCGCTGTATTGTCATCATCAATGCAAATCACCGCCAGCGGCATTTCATCATGCGGGCGCGAATCAAAAATACGTTTTTTTGCGGCAATATAACCATCAATGTCGCCATGGCGGTCTAAATGATCTGGCGTTATATTGAGCAATACAGAAACTTGCGGGCGCAGAGAGGGGGTAAGCTCCAACTGATACGATGAGAGTTCAAAAACCAAAAGGCCGTCTTTTTTTGGACGTTTTAAATCCATCACAGGCACACCAATATTCCCGCCAATTTGCGTATCGCGATGCTGCGCCATAATATGCCCAACAAGCGCCGTGGTGGTTGACTTGCCATTTGTCCCTGTAATGCCAATAAGCGGTGTGTCAGGGTCTAGCTGACGCAGCAGCTCAATATCACTAATCACTGGAATTTCAAGTTTTAATGCACGCTCCACCACAGGATGAGGGCGCGGGAAATTATGAGGAATACCAGGGGACAAGACAAGCGCTGCGATACCTTTGAAATCAACATCTTCTTCAAATGCGCAAAGCTCTAACTTTGCACGCTGCGCAGCGGCGCGCTGTTCTTCGTGGTTATCCCATACAGTTACATCAACTTTCGCTTTTTTCAACGCACGCGCGGCGCTCATCCCTGTACGACCAAGGCCAAGCACAGCATATTTCTTGCCTTGTAAATTTGCGAGTAAAGCGCTCATGAACGTTCCTTTAAAAAAGCGATATATCTATTCTGGACATTCCAAATCATCAAGCATGTCTGATTGACGCTGATGTCCAATAAAAGAGATCGTGACTCCCACGCCTTGCGGGTCTGTATATTGCGTGACATTCCCCCCCATTCAGGGTGAGACGCAAGTGTTGACGAAAGCGTTTCTTGATATTCTATAGACTGCGCCTTGTTTTCACACAGACATTCCGCATTGGTTTTCTCTTGATCCATACAAAGTTTTACGGCCTTAGACATCGCATTGGTCACCCTATCCAATGCTTGTAAGTCAAGCGTATCGACATATTTTGTAACATAGATGGGCTGAATTTCGATAAGCGTATCATCACCCGCTTCATCATGGGCCACCTCATCTTCAGCAACCGGCGGCGTTTCAGGGGCTTCAAACTTCTTATCAGGCGCAGCGACCGCTGTATCTTGGACAACGGCATCACCCGCTTGTTTAACATCAGCGAAGGTCGAAAACGCACAAAGCGCTCCTAACAATATGAGGCTTAAAGTAAACAGCAGTTTCATAACGTCGCAGTCCTTTTTTTTAATGCCATTAGCGTAGCTTTAACGTTGCAAGCCCTAAAATGGCCAATATGACAGAGATTATCCAGAAACGTATCACAATTGTTGGCTCTGACCAGCCCTTTTTCTCAAAATGATGATGAATAGGCGCCATGCGAAAAACCCGTTTTCCTGTCAGTTTAAATGATGCAACCTGCACAATAACCGATAATGTCTCCATCACAAAAAGACCGCCGACAATCGCCAGAATTATTTCAGACTTCACCAACACAGCAATCGCGCCAAGCACACCGCCAAGAGACAGTGAACCTGTATCCCCCATGAAAATCATCGCTGGCGGTGCATTAAACCAAAGGAAGCCCATCGCCCCGCCAATAATCGCGCCGCAAAGAATAGAAAGCTCACCCGCGCCAGGCACATATGAAATTTGCAAATATTCAGAAAAATCTACGCGACCCGTCAGATAAGCAATAAAGCCAAAACACGCTGCCGCAATAGCAACGGGAACAATAGCAAGGCCATCAAGGCCATCAGTTAAGTTCACCGCATTTGATGCGCCAACCATAACCAGCATTGCCCATGGAATAAAGAACCACCATAAATCAATATATGTATGCTTCAAGAAAGGAATCGCCACGCCATGTGCAATTTCGCTAGGCAGCGCCATGGTTGCTGCCACAGCAGCCACGCCGCTGATTAACAATTGGCAAAGCAGTTTCAAACGTCCAGAAAGGCCGTCCGTATTCTTTTTGGTTAGCTTCAAATAATCATCGCCAAAACCAATCAGGCCGTAACCAACCAAAACAAGCAAAGCAATCCAGATAAACGGATTAAAGAAATCCGCCCATAGTAGCGTGCTTACAGTGACCGAAATTAAGATCATCAAGCCGCCCATTGTCGGCGTACCTGCTTTTTTGAAATGCGTTTCAGGTCCTTCTTTACGAATAGGCTGACCTTCTTTTTGTTTCGTACGCAGCCAGTTAATCAACGCGGGGCCAATAAGAAAGCTAATGACGAGCGATGTCATCAACGCGCCACCAGTACGAAATGTTTGATAATTGAATAAGTTAAAAAACTGGAGCTGGTCACCTAATGGCGCGAGAAGATTATAAAGCATAAAAAGAGATCGACCTTAAACTGGTTATTTTTCCTGTGTGTTTTTTGCTTTCTCGATCTCACGCATAGCTTCAACAACCACACCCATTTTGGATGATTTAGACCCTTTGACCATGACCACATCACCTGGGATCAATGCGTCGGGAACAATCTGCGCAAGTTCGGTACTGGTTTCTTTATGCACTGCTTTTTGCTCTGGTGGCAATGCATCGTGCAGATTTTTCATCAATGACCCACAAGTATATACAAGGTCTATATTTGCCGCACGCAACGGCAAAGCAAGCTCCTCATGTGCTTTCTTCTCATTCGCGCCAAGCTCTAGCATATCGCCAAGAACCACAATGCGGCGACCACCACGGCCGGGATCAATAAGGGCTAAGACTTTAAACCCTGCGCGCATAGATGTTGGCGATGCATTAAAACTATCGTCAATTAAAGTGATCGGGTTTTCAGGGTCGCCAGAAGCGATCATTTCACGTTTACCGCGCCCTTCTAATGGTTCATTGCGGGCGAGCGCTTTAATCGCCTTATCCAAGCTGCAATGACAAAGCTTTACTGCAAGCAGTGACGCCAGAGCATTCATGACTGTATGTTCACCGCCATGCGGCAAGAATAAATCACGCTGCTCACCGAGAATATTAATCTCAGCGCGCACACCATTACCGCCTTGAATGATATTTTTTGCATTTGCATCAGCATCGCAATTAATACCAAAACTGTATATCTGCTCTATACCTTCAGCGCGTGCATAATCTGACAAAACGTTAAAATACGCATCGTTTTGATTTAAAATTACAGCGCCACCACTTTCAACGCCGCTAAAGATCTCCGCCTTGGCTTCAGCGATCTCATCTGTACCGCCAGGGAAATGCTCCGTGTGGACAGCAGCAATATTGGTAATAATCGCAATATCAGGTTTGACCATTGCTGTTAGCGGTGTGATCTCACCGCTATGATTCATACCAATTTCAAACACACCATAATCTGTTCCTGCATGCATTGACGCCAAAGTGTAAGGCACACCAAGATGGTTATTATAAGAACCTTGCGCGGCATGAGTTTGGCCCTGCACATCATATACAGCTGCAAGCATTTCTTTCGTTGAAGACTTACCAACGCTCCCCGTAACGGCAATGACTTTCGCGCCGCTACGTGCGCGCGAAAATTCAGCCAAATCAAGCATAGCGTCAAAAGGATCTTCTACCAGAACAAGGGGAAGATCGTCCGCAACGCCAGTTGGGCGCTTTGAAACAATAGCGGCGACTGCGCCCTTTGCAAAAGCATCTGCAACATAATTATGCCCATCAAAATTATCACCACCAAGCGCGATGAATAGGTCTCCCTCGCCCACTGTACGGCTATCCATTGAAACACCCATAGCAGCCCAATTTTGGTTACCGCTTAACTTACCATCTGTTGCTTTTGCAACTTCTTTTGCTGACCATACTGTCATATTACGCCTCTATATACGCCTTTCTTACTTCTTCACTATCATCGAATGGTATTACTTCTTTGCCGATGGTTTGGCCTTGTTCATGGCCTTTCCCTGCGACAAGGAGAATGTCTTTTGCTTTAAGCATTTTTACGCCATGCTTAATGGCCTTTGCCCGCCCGCCTATTTCTTCGGCTTTTGGGAATCCTTTCATCATATCCGCACGTATTGCTGCGGGGTCTTCACTGCGTGGGTTATCATCTGTAATGATGACATGATCCGCTATTTCGCCTGATATTTGCGCCATGGGCGCACGCTTCGCATTATCACGGTCGCCGCCGCAG
>MDTB01172330.1_pt1 | contig 11818 bp, 11 predicted proteins | sample 811161 | NCBI WGS metagenome assembly MDTB01 (sample SAMN05326650, study PRJNA326480) | marine metagenome | isolation source: seawater | place: Mediterranean Sea | collected 2009
AGATCTTACATATATTTGGGTAGCACATTCGTGAAAAATTATTGAGTTAGTCATTCCAAAACCAACAGGAACACCCAAGTTTTTAAATTTAACCCGGAACGTAACCTCACCATTAAATTTTGCCATTTCGATTACAATTTAAGTTTAACATAAATTAAAGCGCAACAAGAGAGTTTAGGATTTCTCGTTAGTTTGGGAGCAGCCCCGCATTCTAAACCACCGCGCAACGAGCTGTCGGTTGGTACGCATTAGCGTTCTTGATGCTTTTCAAATGTAAAGATAATTTAGCACAAACCTAAATAAAAAAACAGCTGTTTTTACTATATTAAAGGTGTTGTAATAAAACCATGGACCTTAAAGTTGTTAGATACAAAAACTATGGATGCATGATGGAGTCTGAAGAAAATCCAGACCCTTATAGCAATAGGTTTTTTTGGTCTTTTTTTGAACTTAATAACGGAAAGATTGTTGGGCTACATCTTGTTGAGAACCTCGAAAACAAAAAAATAAAAGACATTGCTTATGAGATTTATTATACAAAAAGAGAGCTAAAAACAGGACGCACCCATGAATATAAATTTGGAGCTTCAAAACCAAACACAAGAGAGTTTTCAAATGAGTTTTTCGATTGGTTTGACAGTCTTCCCCCGTTTAAAGACCTAAAAGACAGCAGAAAGTGGCCAAGCGGCGATGAAGAGAAATGCGTCAAAGACTTTTTTGACAAAAACATATTCAAAACCAGAACGGTTGCAACAAACATTGTTGGTTTAAGAACATAAAACAGTCATTTAAACAAATGGAGAAGACTTTTAAAGAAATCTATGACAATCAAGGCTTTGCTTATGACAGAGAGTATGAGTCTGGAGGAGACCATATTCCACTAGAGTTTTACTTAAAAACTTTTCCAATTTCTAAAACAATCGATGTTTTTTTAGGCTTCTATAGCTCCGCTGTTTTCAAAACACTGTCCCATGTTATGGCAAGTTTTATTTATAATGGCGGGTCTATGAGAATCATAACAAATGAGTACTTAAGCGAAAAAGACAAAAAAAACCTAATAGAGGACCCAAAGGCCTTTAACAAAGGGCACATTGAACACCTAATTGAGAAAAAAAGACTCAATTTAGACCCAGAATCATCACATTTTTACGACTGTTTGAAATATCTGTTGAGCAATGGTAGACTAAAAATACAGCCTGTTAAGTTTAAAAAGTACGGTAACGAGGGAATGGAGCACAAAAAACAAATGGTATTATATGACGGGGTTCACTACATATCAACAAACGGAAGCATTAATCTAACACTTAGAGGGGTTATAGCCAATGACGAGTCGTTTGATCTTTTTCTGCCTTGGGATGACGCGCCAGGAACTTTTAGGAATGCATCAAAAACTGAAAAACGACGAAAAACAATTGACAAAATTTTCAAGAAAAAACACGCTGACTTCGAATATTTAGAGGCGTCACAAATTGAAACAGACGCCAAAGAGTTAGCCATTGATAAGGAGTACATGAGTTTAATGCGCGATTCCAAAAAACTAAAATTTTCAGTAAAAATCCCCCCAAAAATTAAAAAACTAATTGAAGAGTCAAAAGAAAAGATTTACGACGCAATCAAGCTTGAAGAAAAAACCCCAAGATTCCCGTATCCCGCCCCCTACCCGTATCAACTGGAGGCATGCAAAGAATGGGTAGAAGCAGACAAAGAAGGGCTTTTTGAAATGGCTACTGGAACCGGAAAAACACTAACAGCAGCCCTTTGCTTAATTAAAGAGTTTGAAGAGTCTGGCAGGCAAAAAAACATAATTGTAGTGCCTGGTCAAGAACTTGTTAGACAGTGGAAAGAAGAGTTAAAAGGATGTCAGTTTTCTGGCATTTATGAGTGGTATTCCGGAAACAACAAGCTTGAAAAAGACAAGAAAACAATAAAAATTAAAAACAAAAGCATAGAGAGTGACAAAAGTAAATTAAACATTATTGTTACTTATGACAGTTTTTTAACAGAATCGTTTGATGAAATATTTCAAAAAGACCTTAGCCAATACATAGTGGTGTTTGATGAAGCTCACAGAATGGGGGCTCCAGGTTTTATGAAGGCAGCCAGAAAAATTAAGTTCGGCAAAACTATTGGGCTTTCAGCCACACCAGTAAGAGATTGGGACGAAAATGGTGCAAATGAATTTATTAGTGAGTTTTTTAAATCAGAAGACCCCCTATATAGTTTTCCAATGGAAGATGCAATTAAAGGAAGAGACGGTCAAACATTTTTGTGTGAATATAACTATCACCCATATTTTTGCTCACTTGATGAACAAGAGTGGGAAAAATATAAAGAGCTCTCAAGAAGAATAGCAATTAAAGACGAAAAGGAAAAAATAAACTTTAAGGCTGCAATTGCGAGACAGGCAGTTGTTGATAAAGCTGAGCAAAAAAGAGAAGTGGTTGTAAGGGTTTTAGAAAGGCTTTACAGAGAAGGAAACATACAGTGGACATTGGTTTATTGCCCAAAAGGAGAGGATAAGGACGCTGAAGACAAGGTTTTGAAACTGATCATTGATAAGGTTGGAGAATGGCAAAACAAAAACAACATTAAAATAACAGACCCTAACGGAATCCAAAGAGAACTAAGTCATTATGAATTTATTTCTGAAACAAAGCAAAGAGACGTGCTTCTTGAGAGTTTTGAAAAGCGCGAAGTTGACATTCTATATGCTATTAAATGCTTAGATGAAGGGGTTAATGTTCAACCAACTAGAAACGCAATATTTGCGGCAAGCGGTAAAAACAAAAGAGAGTTTGTTCAGAGAAGGGGTCGGGTTTTAAGAAAGTTTGAAGGAAAGAAAGAGGCAAACATTTACGACATTATTGTGATTCCAACAGTAGAGCAGATGAGAAATACAGAAACTTCGTCTAAAAACTTTCTTCGTGGAGAGTTTGGACGTTTGATAGAATTTTTAGAAATTTCTAAAAACAAAGAAAAAGCCGTTGAAATAATAGACAAAAAACTTAAAGAGCTAGGCACCACGTACGCTGATTTAAAAAAAATAGTAGAAGAAAATGAGAAAAATAGAGCTGCTGAAAAACATAGTTGAAAACGAAACTCTTAAGGAAAAGTATTGGCCTAATTTTAAAACAGAGAAAGACATCCGAGATTATAGCAAATTAATTGTGATGTCCAAAAATAAATATTTAATGGCTTTAAGAGACATTTTAAACCCCCAGGAGGACAGGGATTTGGGTTCAGGTGTTTTGTACAAAAAAATCTTAAATCAATTCAACCTGTGAGCGCAACAATTAACTCTATCAAACCCATAAACTGGTTCAATTACAAAGGCGCAGACGAAGACAATGAGGTCGAGTTTTCAGCAGGTACAAATGTAATAGTTGGCAAAAATAATGGGGGAAAAACAAAACTTTACAATGCATTCAGGTACATACTTACAGATAAAATAACTTTTAAAAAAACAGGCCCAGACGGAATACCATTTTTTGAGCCCGTAAAGATTGACGATGAAAATATTCATGAAATCTTTAATTATCGAATGCTCGAAGAAATGGAAGTTAACCACACGAGACCAATGGGTGTGGAGTTGAGGTTTACTCATAAAGACAAACAATATGTTGTTGAAAAAATAATTACGGTACTTAAGGTCTCTGAAAATAATTGTAAGATTAAAAACAAAGAGTATAAGGTATACACTTATAAAGACGGACAAGGCAAAAGGCCGTATAAAGTGGATTTGAAAGATATTCTTGAAAAACTGGTTCGCAACATGTACCTTCCGTTTTTCTTGCTTGAGGGAGAGCAAATGGGGTCTATGATTCCGCTTAAGGGAGTGGGGCTTAAACAAACAATTAAAAGCCTAACGCCTGCTGCAACAGAAATTGACAATATTGTATCGAAAACAGACGAATTGCAAGAAAAAATAGACAAAGCCATAAAGGCAAATGAGAAGAAAATAGCGGGTTTGGACGACAAAAAAAATAAGCTAGTAAAGGAAAAACACGATATTGATAATCAACTAGAGGTTCTTCAAGAAACCATGAACAAAAATGATGAAGACTATAAAAGGTATAAAGAATCTTATGACTTACTAAAAGCAAAAGCAAGCGAAGCAGAAGACAAAAAAAAGTTGCTAGAGGAGTTACAGGGCTTAATTAGAGGTAAAAAAACCGCTTCAATCAAAATAGATGAATCTCATCAAAACTTCTTAGACAGCCTTACTGACACAACGAGCTTTAACATTTCAAAGTTGTTTGATGAGACAAAAGTAAATGAAAGCTTTAACAAGTTAGACGAAAGGCTTAACGACGTCATAGCAAAAAGAAGACTAGAGCTTGATGAAAAAATAAACAAAGAAGACGAAAGGTTAATAGAAAAGTTTGAATCCAAACAACCCCACCCAAATATTCTAAGGCAGATGCTTGTTCATGAGTGTGAAGACGGAAGCGTAGGCCAATGTTTTGTCTGCAAATCAAAACTAAGCCCCGAAGGTAAAGAATTCATTGAAAAAGTATTAATCCCACATTTTGAAAAATCTGGTGATACGAGAAATGAAAAGGGAGATGTCCAAATGCAAACAACACAGGTGCTAAAAGATTCGTTTAATGAAATCCTTAACGAGGCTAGGGCAAGTTTTATGGCGGAAGATGGCTTTATTAAGCAGTACGAAGAAGAACAGTTAGAGTGTATTGAAAATATAGAAAACTTTCAGTCTGAGATTGAAGATTTTCAAAAAAAGCATGGAGACGAGAGCGACATAGAAGGTGCAATAAAAACTTCTGACTATGAGGACTTTCAAAAATATGATGATGGGAAAACCACTGCCAAAATTAATTTAGTAGTAGCTCAAAAAGAGTATAACGACTTAAAAAAGAAATCAGACGAACTCCAGAAAAAAATCAACGAAGACATTAATGATGACACAGCCACAAAGTATCAGGAGCTCAAAGGCTTTATAGATGATTTAGACAGCGTGTTTGAAACCAGCAAAGAAAAAATATATAATGAGTTCGCTCAAGATTTAGAAAAGAAATCAAACGACAGGTTTCATAAGCTTTTCAGAAACAACAAAGAGTTTGCAAACCAAAAATTAAGGGTAGCAGTAGATCAGACGGAGTTGGGCAAAAGAAAACATTTTGATTTTGACGCCTTTTGTGAGGACAAACAAGGGAGAAGACTAACCCAAGAGGGTGGTGCAGCGACAGCATTAATGCCACTTTCATTAGCATTTGGATTGATAGATTTTTTGCCCAAGGCACAAAACCCACCGTTTATAGCCGACGCGCCAGTTTCTCAGGTTACAGTTGATACTAAAAAATCCTTTTTTCAAACTATAATTGGTGACCAGACATTTAATCAGAGCATTCTAATTTGCATGGACCTTTGGGATAGTGAAAAAGAAGCTTTAACTGAGGACGGAATCAAGATTTGTAAAGAGGTTAAGCAGCAAGAAAACGGAAGGTTTATGTGTTTAATTCCTAAACCCGAAAAATCAGGTGTAATTTTCAAAATTAAATAATATGTCAGTATTAACAGATGAAATATTACAACACAGAATGAACATGGACATGACCCACAAAGACCTAATCAAAAAGTTGGCAGCAATTAAAAAATTAGGTGTTGAAAAGCGCATAGACAAAGAGAGGATTCTTATAAAAGACGGAATAAACCTTTTTTTGTTTACACTATACCTAGGGATAAAGTCTAATACAAGAATAAAACCTCAAAACCTTGAGGAACTTGCAGTAAGGGGGTGGGCCAAAAACAAAAAACAGTACTTTTATTTAATAGCACTAATTCTGGCAAAGCCAGAGGTTCAAATGGAGCTAGGACTACATGATCCAGAAACTATTAAAAAAAGGGTTAGCAACGAAGAGGGTTATCAAAAACCTGAACTGTTATCAAGAAAAATCAAACAACTTTGCAACGAGTATTCTGCAGGCGGGCTAGAGTTTCTAAACGAAGAGTACAAAAAAGACCCATCAATTATAGATGATCACGCGACTGTTGACATCGAAAAAATAAAAAAGATTTTAGAAGAAATTAATAAACCAAAGTAAGATTAGGTTTAAATATGAGCTGATGAAAGGAGTTGGCGCTTTAAAATAAGAGTTACAAATAAATAAAGATAAATGAAAATAACACACTGGACTTTAAAAATAAAATGGGATGATGGCACGGAAGAGTTTGTAGACGACATTCCAAAATATGTTGTGTCTCATGTTAACCCATTCTTAGATAAGCTGGAGCAATTGAGAGATGCAGACCAAGAGCTAGGAACAGGCCCTATAGGTGAACCAACACACATTAAAAAGATAAAGTAATGAACACCATGTATGAGGGTGATTAGCTGGAACATGAAGAATAAAAAGTCAAATTGGACTTTTCTTACAGGTTTATCACCGGACATAGCACTAATTCAGGAGGCTTATAACTTAAACAATACACCCAAAAATAGCCACATAAATGATCATACACACAAATTAAAGGTTAAGAATAAGGTAAACAACTTTATTTATTCACCAAGAAATGAATCTGAAAGAATAAGCTTTCCAGAGGAGTTCAATAACAATTTTATCTGTGTAAAAACAACAAATAAAAAAGAAATCTTCTTACTGAGCATTTATGGAAATTTACATTGGCATAAGGCACCAGAGAGCGGGGAAGAACTAGAGAAGTGGTTTACCATATTTGCGGGTCAATTAGCAATAATTATGACGTGCCTTAAGAATCAACATAATGCAAGAAATATAATAATTGCAGGAGATTTTAATTGTGAGAGAAGGATGGATGACAATCCTACCTCAACCACCTTCATGAAAAATGGTGAGAGAATTAACAGCTTGTTGTTTGATTTTATTTTAGGAATGGGTTTTAAGAATTGTGTTAGAAAATTCAACCCTAAACCTCAAAGAACCTACAAGCACAATAAAAGCTCATATGGGTGGGAATTAGACCACATGTTTTGTACAGCGGAGTTATACGATTCATTAGAAAATATTGAAGTTCTTGACTCTGTAGTACAGACTGGGTTGAGCGACCATAACCCGATAATAGCTAATTTCAGTATCTAATTACTCAATCAAAGCTGTCGTAATCAATTTATTTTAAACACAAACAAAAGAATCAAAACGTACTGTAAAACAATCTAAAACACGAATTACCCAGCCACAACTTCACCAACAAGTTCCAGACTATTGTCAAGCCCCTTTTCTTCCACAAGCTCGTCCAAAGACTCTAACCCATCATCGACATGCATTTTTATATACTTTAAAAGGTCTTTGCTGCTGGAATGAAGACCGTATTTAACACAAACCAAACCTATGTAGACATTATAATAGTCTCCAAAAAAAACGGATTTTGAATAGGTTTTGCCCTTTGAGTCTTGAATTTCAGATAAATCTAGCTTGCCATTATTGGCAATTGAATATGAAAAGGCGATCCTTGAAATATGGTTCTCATGCTTTAATCCAAGCCTCCTTGTAAGCCTCCCAATAAGCTCTTTGTTTTGTAGAGAAGTGCTAATCATTTAAAAAACTTTTATTATCAAATTGAACAATCTTAGAATTACCCTTTTCATTAATTATTTTGTATAAAGCAGAGACATTGTTTTCCATCATTTTAAACTCATCAAATGTTAACTCTTTTTCTAACAGCGGTAGAAGAACCACTTGCTTTGAAATAAAAGGATAAAATTTTTCAATTATATTTTTAGAATGGTCTTTGTCAAACTTTTGGAGAGGGCTATCAACAAAAACAGGAAAGGCAATCCCAGATTCTTCAACCAAAGACTTTAAAATAGCCGTTGCGTAAAGTTGTTGTTCACCTTTTGACAAAGATTCTTTATCAATAAAATTACCCCCCTTATCAATAAGGTGAATATCTAAATAGTCTTCATTAATTTCTACATCAACCTTTTCTACAAAAGAGCGTTTATGGATTAACGAATTCATTCCGAGTAAAATGGATCTTTCAAGAGAATGTTTCTTTTCTTTTTTTATTTTTTGCGAAATGTTTTCAATTTTAATCAAAACCTTCTCTGCCAAAGAAAGCTTCTTAAGATCATCACCAATCAGTTTTTGTTTATTTTCTAGCTCAGAGATCTGTTTGTTTAAAACCCCTAGCCTTCCGTTTAAGTCTGCAATACTTTGAATTAACCCCCCTTTTTTAATTAAGAAACCCTCAATGTTTTGGTCTATAGCCTCCTTTTCTTTCCTATAATTTTCGTTTAGGGGGTTGGAGCCGCTGTTTTCAAAAGATCGAATCTTTTTGAGACTTTTGTTGAGCTCGAAACTAAGGTTTTTTTCTTCTTTAATAATCTCTCTGTATCTAGAGATTGTAGACCCCTTAATGCTTTCGTTTAACGCAAGTATTTTTCTATAACCCTCATCACTATAGTCAAGCAGAAAAGCGGAACTTTCTTTATTAGATAGAGCCCGAATCTCTTGGCTAATTGACTTGATTTTTTTTTCAGCTCCATCACCCAACACTCGCCTTAGTACACCATCAATTTTAGAAGCTGTTTTTTCTGTCATCCTAAAGGAGCCATCTACCTCCTTCGTTACTTGAGACACAAGCTGGTCAAATGTTCCATCAACCACCATAAACGGAACAAACTCAAGCAAATCATTTATCTGTTTTCTAACCAACCTTCTTTCCTCTAGTTTTTCATTGTAATAAGACCTAAGCTCTTTGAATTCCGCTAAGGAGATTGTAGACCCTTCTCTGATTAGCTTTTCTTGAATGACATCACTTTTTATACGCCCCTGTTCAATTTGGGACTCAGCATCTCGCAAGGTTTCTTCAAAAAACTCAAGCTCATCCTCTATCTTGCTTTTTTCTTCAACAAGCTTGGTTAAACGACCTAGTTGCTCGTCCTTTATTCCCCTTCTTTTTATTGAAGAACACAAGGATTTTAAACCAACTTTCAGATCATCATATTTTTTTAGGCCCAACACCTCTGAATAAGCTCTACTCAAAGACTTCAGCTCTTCTTTTGTTTTTGCCTCAGCCAAAGAAACAATTTTCTCTGAATCAAAAAAGAAAAACTTGGCTATTTCTCTTGGAAGTATAAAGTCATTTATAAATGTTTCAAACCCAATTTTTTTAGTAAGCTCATTTGAATCACCGTCTATCAATATCTCAAGGTCTTCTTTCGAGCTTAAAACATTGAAGCTTCGTTTGATGGTTATGTTTTCACAAGGCATCGAAGGAATCATTAGCTCAGAAATTAGGATTTCAACCTGAACGCAACTTTCTTTCTTTTGAAACCTATTAAACTGTTGTTTGATGTAGTTTTTATATCCACCAAAACTATTGATTTCAACCCTATACTTATCTTCAACCTTTGCCATCAACTTACCATAAAACCCCCAAATTAAAGCGGTTAAAAAAGAGGTTTTTCCAAAGCCGTTTTTCCCTGATATTAAAGTAATGTTCTTGTCAACTCCTGTTCGAAAATCAATTGAGTTTAGGCCGTAGTAGGATCTAAAATTTGTTATTTTAATACTCTTAATTATCACTGTTTAATACTGATTTGGGATTCAATCACCTTTTCCAGGTCATTATTTAAACCCCGGTTTGAAACCAAAAGAGATTTTGTTTCTTGAATCGAAAGCAGGTTTTCAATCATAACCTTCATGTTGTCGTCATCTCCACACTCTTCAGTTAAAACCCGTTTTTCTAAAGGACCAACACCCCTTAAACTCTTGGCTACAGCATTCTTTCCATAAATTTCTTTATATAGCTCCGATACGTTTTTTTCAAAAAACAAGTCTCTATTCCAAAGGACTTGAATTGCAATTAGTTCCTGGTGTGTTATAAGGTTTAGCTCTGGTTTTTCTTTTTGTACCTTCTTTTGAGCCTCAAGAAGCCTTTTAAGAATAGAATATCTATATTCTGGGTTATAATTACCCTGGTTCATTCCCTCCTCATTTATGGCAAGCTGTCCATTTCTTCTTTTTCCAGACCTGTTTTTACTTACATTTCTCTCTTCTTGCAGGTCATTCCTAAGTTTCAAAAGCGGGTATAACCACTCTTGACCATTATTAATCAGAGCTGACATAGACTTGTCTTTTTTTACAACAGTACAAGTCCAGCACCCAAACCTGCTTTGTCCACAACTCGTATGTTCTTTAGTCGTGACCACAGTTGGACACTCATAGTCATCAGCACTGGCATCAGAATAGATCTTAAAAAGCATCGAATTATCAAACCCCCAAGGGGAGTCAAAGGCATTAATTAAATACCAAACCTCCTCTAGTTCCAGGGTTTTAATTGGCGAAAAGGTCATTGCATTGGGATATTGAGGGTGGGCAGAAAGTCTTTTGGTTTTAGACTCATGCTTTCTAATAGACCTTTCTCTTGTGCGGCTTTCGCTATATCTAGTGCCTAACAAAACCACAGCTTCCCCCTTCTCATCGATCTGACTCCTTAAGAAAGAGCTTGTTGGCCGAATTTTAAGCCGATCAGTACACCACCTAAAAGTGCTGTTTGGTAAGGGATACCCCTTACCAATAACGTTTATCCAAAAAGTTTCTTCAATTTTTGGTGTGGTTTTTTTGACAAATATTGGCAGACCCTGATCCACAGCTGCCCTTTCAATATAAATTAACACATCATCTACATAGTCGGTAATAACAGGGTTTTCAACAAGGGTATCATTACAGACAACATATACATCCCTTTTAAAACTAAAGCCAGGAACGGTTTCTTTTAATTTAGAAATGGCCATCCAAACAAGAGTTAATAGGACTGTAGAGTCCTTGCCTCCACTAAACCCAATGATCCAAGGACGGTTTGATTCATCCGAAAAATGATACTGATCTTGAATCTCGTCAATAATAGCTTGAAATTTCTCAGGAATTTTTTTCACCTATTAAATATCGTGATTTGCAATAAACTCACGCAACAAATCACCTATATTTTTCTTAACATCAGCTTTTTTAAGAATGGACCTTTTGGAACAAATTAAAAAAAATGACACACCCAAAGGGATCTTATCTGTCTGCTCAAATAAACGCACGAGCTCTCTTAACCGGCGCCTTATAAGGTTCCTTTCAACAGCTAATGGAAAAACTCTTTTTGGGACAGAGATACCATAACAACACTCGTTGTTGTCAAAATCAAGAAACCTCAGCGAAATACCATTCCCCTTGATCAATAATCCTTTTTCAAATATTGCCTCAATTTTCTTTTTGTCTTTAATCGGCTTTAGTTTCATTCAAAAGAAATTGAATTATCAGCGCTGTTTACATCAGCCAGCCTTTTTGATGGATCAATTTCAATTTTCATAATCTTTTTAGTGCCATCAACCACAAAAGAATATTCTGGGGTTACCCAATTCCAAGATTCAAGAGCTTTTATTTTGGACAATGAGTTTTTATAAACAGGGTGCTCAAGTTTTTGGCCCATAATCATATCGGAGCTAAAACTATCCAAGTATAGAAGATCGTTGGGGATGTAATACATTTCAGAGCTTCCGTCTTCAAAATTAACCACAACATCGAGTGGCATAGGGATTCTTCCTTTTCTTTTAATCTTTACAGTCCTGTTTGGAATAACGTCTGATATGTCCAGACTATAATCAATTTTGTTTGCTGTTCTTGTCCAGTCGTTCAAATACCACTCTAGCTCAACACCAGACACCTTTTCAGCAACACGCTTAAAATCGTTTGGGGTAGGATGTTTGAATTTAAAATCTTCATAATATCTTTTAATCGTTTTCTTAAGATTTTCTTCCCCAATTATATAACCAAGTTGAGCCATAAAAACAGAACCTTTGCTGTAAGAAGAAGCACCATAAGCGAAGTTGAAA
>MDTB01176985.1_pt1 | contig 11817 bp, 10 predicted proteins | sample 811161 | NCBI WGS metagenome assembly MDTB01 (sample SAMN05326650, study PRJNA326480) | marine metagenome | isolation source: seawater | place: Mediterranean Sea | collected 2009
ATCAATCACCGCATCGCACACTTCAATGGCATAATCAATTTCGGTACCGGTAAAACTCTCAGGTGAGTATTGAAAATACCAATCGGTCTCGGGCTGCGCCGCAGCATATTGCTTGACTAATTCTGCGCCCTTAACCGCAATGGCTTTAATACCCGCTTGATCTAAACCAAAGACCTTTTCACGCTGTACCGTTGAGGTAGAGTTATAGACATGAACAATGGCCTGCTTCACCCCTTTTAACGATTCATAAGAACGACTAATTAAGTCTTCACGCGCCTGCGTCAGCACTTGAACTTTGACGTCATCGGGAATCAACTTCTGTTCTATCAAGCAGCGGACAAAATCAAAATCAGTTTGTGATGCAGCAGGAAAACCCACCTCAATCTCTTTAAAGCCAACTTTGACCAACAATTCGAATAGGGTGAGCTTTTGTGCAACCGTCATCGGCTCGATCAATGCTTGATTGCCATCACGTAAATCAACACTGCACCAGCTCGGCGCCTGCTCAATGACTTTGTCAGGCCATGTTCGGTCACTGAGTTGTAACGGTAAATGCGGTGAATACTTACGGTAATCGAACCCTGGCATAGCTGATTCCTTGGCCATTTAATTAATGGTTAAAAGCTTATTATTGGTTAGTATAACCTCATTTCATGAGTGAAAATCAGTAAATACAATAAAAAATACTAATATTATAAATACTTTAACTAATTATTATCGATTTATTAGAGAATTTAACCTAAAATTTGCTGAAATATAGGTTAAGCATTCTGCAAACTGTAGGTACCAAATAGCTAAGGCTACTGACTGGAGTATTATGAGCAGCATCCCCCCCACACTGGACCGAACGGATAAACGCATTTTGGCTACGCTGCAGCACAATGCACGTATTAGCAACCTACAACTTGCTGAGCTAGTTGGCTTGTCGGCAACACCTTGCGCACGTCGTGTGAAACGCCTTGAGGATTGCGGCATTATTCAAGGCCACTTCACCGTTCTCGATGAAACCTTACTCGGCTTATCACTAACGGCCTTAATCAGTATCAGCATGGACCGACACACCCCCGATCGCTTTGCCAATTTTGAAAAAATAATTAGTGATTTTCCTGAAATTATTGAATGTAGCATTGTCACTGGCCAGTCGGCCGACTATTTATTAAAGGCCGTCTTACCAGACATGGCTCGCTATGAAGAATTTTTGCTCGGTCGATTAACCAAAATTGACGGCGTCACTGGTGTGCATTCGAGCTTTATTTTAAGGCATGTGATACCGCGCGCCCAACTACCGTTGGAACACCTATGAAAAATCAAATTTAATTTTCATCAACGCAGCTTGACAGTGTTTAGGTCAAACCATAGGATGGACCGTTATTTGAAGGCCCTTATTTATTTTAGGGCTTTTATCATGGTCAATGCCTACATGGCCTACTGTTGGTTTTTTTATGCAATCCAGTCACTCACTCGTCGCCGATCAGTTTAATGATGTAAACACCCTTATTACTGAGCAGCTAAACTCCGAAGTAGGCTTAGTCGAAAATATTAGTCACTATTTAGTCGATAGCGGCGGAAAACGAGTCCGGCCACTGGTGACTCTACTCAGTGCTGCCGCGCTGGGCGATGCCAAGCATTTTAAACAAATTCAACTGGCCACCGCTATTGAATTTTTACACACAGCAACGCTTCTACATGATGATGTGGTCGACATGTCGACCCTGCGCCGTGGAAAACCCACCGCTAATGCTAACTGGGGTAATGCCTCAAGCGTACTAGTCGGTGATTTTGTTTACAGTAAGGCCTTTGAATTATTGGTTGCCATTGGAAGCTTACCCGTAATGGATGTGCTTAGTCATTCAACGACTAAAATTGCTGAAGGTGAAGTCAAACAATTAATGTTAATTGGCGACTTAAGCCTTAGCCAAGCCGATTACTTTGACGTGATTCGTAATAAAACAGCGGTTCTATTTTCAGGCTGTTGTCGCTGTGCTGCTATAATCGCAGACAGCAATAGCGAAACACAAAATGCACTCGCACTTTATGGCCTGCACTTAGGACAGGCATTCCAAATCTTTGATGACTATCTCGATTACGCAGGTAATGCCGATGACTTAGGAAAAAATGTCGGTGATGACTTGGCCGAAGGCAAGCTTACCCTTCCACTCATTGAAGCCTTGCGTCTCACCGGTAGCACCCAAGACAACCGATTTTTGCAGCGTATCATTGAAGAGAAAGACCTGACTCGTATTGATGCTGTCGTGGCATTATGTCGCGAATCTGGCGCACTGGATCATACGCTAGCTGTTGCGCATGCTGAAGCAAACGCGGCCAAAAAATCGCTTGCCGTATTATCTCAGTCAATCTACCGCGACGCCTTAAGCGATATTGCTGATCAAGCTGTACATCGCAAAAAATAAAGCTATTACTTTTCAACAAGACAAAAATTTGTAGTAACCTTAGCGCTATGATACATCGCTAAATAACCAGTAGTTGATGACCTTATCGTGTGAATCATTATGAAAAAAAAATCAGAACAATCTACTTCGGAACTCCTTAAATCGCTCAAGGAACTGCCTTTATACAGCAGTGGAATGAATGATTTAAATTTCTCAATGAATGAATGTTATCCTAACCCAAGACTGAGCGCCGCTGGTTTAACTGTCGATTTCTCACGAGCCAGCATCAGTCAAGGGGTGTTGAATGAACTGCTTTCGATCGCTGAATCAAAACATTTAGTTGAGCATATTCAATTACTTATTAATGGTTATGAACTTAATAATACTGAGCAGCGCGCGGCCCACCACACCGCACTCAGGCTTCCCGAAAACTTACAAAATCGTGTTGAAGTCACTGCAACGCAGCACGAAATTAAACGCATCAGTGAACAACTCAGAACGGAGAAATGGAGTGGCCAAGATGATTTAACGATTACCGATATTGTTAATATTGGTATCGGTGGCTCAGACCTTGGTCCAAGAATGATTTGTCATGCACTGGCTAATTATGCCGATGGTCCCAAGGTCCACTTTATCGCCAATGTTGATCCTCGCGACCTCGAGTGTACCTTACAAACTTTATCGCCATCAAATACTTTAATTATTATTTCATCAAAGTCGTTTAATACAACGGAAACTTTGGAGAATGCCTTGTCTGCTCGGCAATGGCTTTTAACTGAATTGAGCGATGATGACTTATCAAAACATGTTATTGCTGTGTCTTCCAACATAAAAGCAGCCGTTGAATTTGGCGTTGCACCTGAAAATATCTTGCCCATGTGGGACTGGGTCGGTGGTCGATACTCTCTTTGGTCGGCGATTGGCTTACCCATTGCTATCGCCACTGGCCACCAAAATTATTGCGACTTACTGGCTGGCGCACACAGTATGGATCAACATTTTGCGCAAAGCCCAATCAGCACTAATCTGCCAGTGCTTTTGGCTTTATTAGAAGTTTGGTATATCAACCGCTGCGATGCTAAGAGCATCGCCGTATTGCCGTATAGCCACGAACTGCGTCTACTGCCTGACTACCTGCAACAACTCGTCATGGAAAGCAACGGCAAGCAGGTCGACAAACAAGGAAATCTAGTAAGCCATCGAACTTGTGCAACCATCTGGGGCAGTGCTGGCACGATTGGCCAGCACTCGTTCCATCAATTACTTCACCAAGGCACCGAAAACATTCCAGTTGACTTTATACTGCCGCTAAGCAGTCACTCGGATAACAAACATAAACAAGCGCATTTAGTTGCCAATTGTTTAGCCCAAAGTAAGGCCTTGACCGAAGGAAAAACCATTGCTGCCGCCGAACAGGAATTACTTGATAGTGGCGCTTCAACTGAAGAGGCCAAGCGACTGGGTACTCACAAAGCAAGCCCTGGCAATCGGCCTAATACCATTATCACTATGGAAAAACTCACACCCGGTAATTTAGGCGCATTGATAGCATTGTATGAACACAAAGTCTTTGCCCAAAGTGTGATATGGGGTATTAATGCTTTTGATCAATGGGGCGTCGAGTTAGGCAAGCAACTGAGCAATCCAATTTTGGCTGCGTTGAAGGCTGAAACTAAAGACAGTCAAGCGCCTTCAGATGCGACCACCGCCCATTGGTGCGAGCAATTTATTGAAATGCATAAAGGTAGTTGAATCACGGCGTTTACTCAAATTTACTGAATCCTAGCCAATAGCTCTTCAGTTTTTGCATGCATCAATGCCTTATCACCTCGCGACTCAACATTGAGTCGCAGTAGTGGTTCAGTGTTAGATTTTCTAATATTGAAACGCCAATCATCGAAACTAACGCTAACGCCATCAGTGTAATCGACATCAATCGCCGATGCTTGATAGTCATCGAGAATGGAAGCAATCACTTCATCAGCATCTTCAACGGTTCGATTGATCTCACCGCTAACGGGATAATTACTTATCATTTCGCTAACCAAGCTAGACAGGGGCTGACCTTTTTTGACGACCAATTCAGCAATTAATAGCCAAGGGATCATACCACTGTCGCAATAAGCAAAATCACGGAAATAATGATGCGCGCTCATCTCGCCACCATAGACCGCATCTTCTAGGCGCATACGCTCTTTAATAAATGCATGGCCTGTTTTACTCATTATAGGCTTGCCGCCTAATTTATTGACAATGTCACAGGTATTCCAAGTGAGTCGCGGGTCATGCACCACCGCTTGGCCTGGCGTTTTTTGTAAAAATGCCTCCGCTAACAATCCAACGATATAGTAGCCTTCAATAAACTGGCCCTTTTCATCAAAGAAAAAACATCGATCAAAATCGCCGTCCCAAGCAATGCCAAAATCAGCATTGGCCGTAATAACAGCATCAATGGTTGGCTGTCGATTTTCAAACAGCAGTGGATTAGGAATGCCATTCGGAAAATTACCATCAGGCTGATGAAATACCTTAGTAAATTCAATGGGCAGTAATGGCTCGAGTGCATCAATCACTAAGCCCGCACCGCCATTACCGGCATTACAGACAATTTTGAGCCCCGCCAAAGCGTCAACATCAATATAACTTAATAAATGCGCTAAATAAGCCGGCCGGCTCTCTAACGGAGTAATGCCAGCAGCAGAATTAGAGCGCTTAAAATCCCCCAATTCCGCTAAAGCCTTAATATCCAGCAGGCCTGTGTCGCCACTAATGGGCTGACTGCCACGTTTCACTAATTTCATACCGTTATAATCAATCGGGTTATGACTGGCCGTTACAACTACCCCGCCATCAACATCATTATTAAAGGTGGCAAAATACATTTCTTCTGTTCCCGACATACCAATATCTAATACTTCTGCACCAGCATCATTAATGCCTCGAGCAACAGCCTGAGAAAATGCAGGGCTGGACAAGCGAATATCATGGCCAAGACAAATACGCTTAGCATCTAGGTATTGGGCAAAAGCTCTACCAATTCGATAGGCAATCTCTTCATTTAATTGATCAGGAATACGACCGCGAATATCATAAGATTTGAAACAACTGTAATTTGAAATTTTCTTACCTCCTATCAAACCTATTTTTTATAAACATGGTTATAGCAATAATTGGTTGCATCGATAAAGCCATCTATGCTGCCGCAGTCAAAACGCCTACCCTTAAATTTATACGCCATCACACAGCCTTTTTTTGCCTGCTGTAACAAAGCATCAGTGATTTGAACCTCGCCATTCTTTCCTGGCGGGGTATCTCGAATAATATCAAAAATATCCGGCGTTAAAATATAACGACCAATTATCGCTAAATTAGTTGGCGCATCTTCAGGTTTAGGTTTTTCCACCATATCGGTTACCCGATATAAATCGTCTCGAATCATGTCACCCTTAATGATGCCAAATTTTTCTACCTGATCAACAGGAACCTCTTCAATGGCAACGATAGTGCATCGAAACTGTTGATACATTTCAACCATCTGCCTCAAAACACCGTCATTCTCCTGACCAAAACAAAGATCATCAGCTAACACAACGCCAAAAGGTTCATCACCTATTAATGTCTCACCTGTGAGAATAGCATGCCCCAAACCCAACATTTCACTTTGTCGCGTAGTTGAAAAAGTACCTCGATCAATCACATCACGAATATCGCTCAACAGCGCCTCTTTACCGCTACCAGATATCTCATTCTCTAACTCATAGTTAGTATCAAAATAATCATTTATCGCGCGCTTATTTCTGCCGGTAACAAAGCCAATTTCAAATAAACCCGCATCTAACGCCTCTTCAACACCGTAGTGAACCAAAGGCTTATTGACAATCGGCAACATCTCTTTAGGCATGGCCTTAGTCGCCGGTAAAAAACGGGTGCCGTAGCCCGCCACTGGAAACAAACACTTTTTTATCATCTTTGCTCTAAGCCCTATATAAATATTAAAATAGCAGTTTTTTTATCTAATCAGACAATCATAGTTTAGACATGACGACCATAATCATCATCAAAGCGCACAATATCATCTTCACCAAGGTAAGCGCCAGACTGAATTTCAATTAATGTTAACGGTATAGAACCGACGTTCTCTAATCGATGCTTTTGTCCAAGTGGAATATAGGTTGATTGGTTTTCAATTAAAGTGAAGACCTCGTCGCCGCAGGTGACTTGCGCCTCACCAGAGACGACCACCCAATGCTCTGCCCTGTGATGGTGCATTTGCAGCGAGAGTTTTTGTCCGCAATGCACAACAATTCTTTTAACTTGAAATCGCTCACCCTGACAAATGGTTTCATAACTACCCCAGGGTCGAAACACTAACTGATGCGCCGACCCTTCGCTACGATGGCTCAGCTGCAAGGCAGTAACAATTTTTTTAACGTCTTGAATTGCATTTTTATTCGCCACCAAAACCGCATCACTGGTTTCGACAACGACTGTATTTGATAACCCTAACGTCGTGACTAGACGATGATCGCTCAACACCAAACTATTAACGCTGTCCTGAATAAGGACATCGCCAATAGCCACATTGCCTTGCTCATCTTTATCGGAAATATCCCATATTGCTTGCCAAGAACCCACGTCGCTCCAATCAGCAGCCAAAGGTACCATGGCGCCTTTAGCAGTATGTTCCATAACAGCATAATCAATGGAGTCACTGGGGCAAGCTGCAAAACATTCTTCATCAACGCGGATAAAATCAAGATCGCGATATGCCTGCTTAAATGCTTGCTGACTGGCCTGATAAATTTCTGGCGCATATGCACCTAACTCAAACAGAAATTGATCGGCGCGAAAAAGAAACATACCACTGTTCCAGCTGAAATTTTCATCAGCAATATAGCTTTCGGCTGTTTGCTTATTTGGCTTTTCAACAAACCGCTTTATCGAAAAAATAGAACGCTGGGTATTATTTATTAATAGAGGCTCTCCTCGCTCTATATAGCCATAACCTGTTTCTGCAGCATCGGGAACAATACCAAAAGAAACCAAATAACCTTGTTCTGCCGCATGTGTAGCCTGACTCACCGCAATAGAAAAGGCCTGTTCATTTTTAATATTATGATCAGCAGGCAAAACAAGCAGTAAGGAATCTGGGTTCATTTCTAATGCCGAGAATGCAGCAATGGCTACCGCTGGGGCTGTGTTTCTTGCCACAGGCTCAAGAATGATATTTGCAGGCTGAACACCTAACTGCTGAAATTGCTCAGCCACAAAAAAACGATTTTCATGATTGCAAATTGCAAGGGGAGCAGCCACATTATTGAGACTTTTTAATCGTAACGCTGTCGACTGCAGCATTGAATAGCCGTCAGCTAAAACATCAATAAACTGCTTCGGGTACGATGCCCTTGATAAAGGCCATAATCGACTGCCTGAACCACCGCATAAGATGACAGGAAAAATCATAACTATCCTTCTAACTGTATATTAAAATGTACCGTGATTAGGCAACGTCTAAAGAGGCTCCAAGTTGATAATTTAGCTTTCTAGCTTGAAACGTCACATTAAACTATTGCTACTGGACTTAACCATGATAATCGATAAAATGACGCACCAGTCAACGCTTAGCAATAGTCAGCCTTGGCTTTCTATCTTATTATAACCTTATTAGGCCACGAAACATGACAATCACTCAAAATTCTTTCTCTAAAGAAGAATTAATTGCCTGTGGCCATGGTCACATTTTCGGTCCTGGCAATGCGCAATTGCCGATCGATAATATGCTCATGTTAGATCGCATAACCAAGATTAAGGATAAAGAAGGCGATTTTAATAAAGGTTATATCGAGGCTGAACTTGACATTCACCCAAAGCTTTGGTTTTTTGATTGCCACTTCCCTGGTGATCCAGTGATGCCCGGATGCCTTGGCCTTGATGCTCTTTGGCAACTAATTGGATTCTTTTTAGGCTGGAAGGGCAATGAAGGACAAGGACGCGCACTCGGCTGTGGCGAAGTCAAATTCACCGGCCAAGTAACACCCGAGGCCAAACTCGTCAGCTATAAAATTCATTTAAGCCGACTCATTGAGCGAAAACTAGTAATGGGTATCGCCGATGCTACCATGGAAGTCGATGGCAAGGTCATTTACACCGCAAAAGATCTTCGTGTCGGCCTATTTAAGAAATAACCGCTTATTGAAACCTCACACTTTTTAAAACGTTTTAATTTCAGGCAATAATGATTCCATCGTATAATTCCAGTTTAATCATTGAGTATCAGTAAAAGGATCATTCATGAGAAGAATCGTTGTTTCAGGTATGGGTATCACTTCTTGTTTAGGGTCAACAACAGAGGCTGTTACAGCTGCCCTTAAACAAGGCCTTTCAGGCATTAAGTTTAACCCTACCTATGCAGAATTAGGTATGCGTAGCCATATTGCAGGGATGATCGACCTTGATCTCAGCGAGTTGATTGATCGAAAACTGTTGCGATTTATGGGTAGCGCAGCTGGCTTCGCCTATCTTTCAATGGCTGCCGCCATTGCCGATGCCGGTCTTGAGCCAGTCGAGCTATCTCATCCACGCACCGGCATCATCGCAGGCTCAGGTGGCGCATCTTCAGCCAGTCAAGTCGCCGCGGCAGAAATCCTTCAACAACGGGGCATTAAACGTGTGGGGCCTTACCGCGTCACACAAACCATGGGCAGTACGGTATCCGCTTGTCTCGCCACAGCCTTTAAAATTAAAGGTATCAATTATTCTATTTCTTCTGCTTGCTCAACCAGTGCGCACTGCATTGGCAATGCAATGGAGCAAATTCAACTCGGCAAGCAAGATATTGTTTTTGCTGGCGGCGGTGAAGAAGAACATTGGACAATGAGCAGCCTTTTTGATGCCATGGGCGCATTATCATCAAAATACAACGATACGCCAGAATTGGCTTCTAGAGCGTATGACCGCGATCGAGACGGCTTTGTCATTGCCGGCGGCGGTGGCATGTTAGTGTTAGAAGAGCTGGAGCACGCAAAAGCCCGTGGTGCAAAAATTTATGCTGAACTGGTCGGTTATGGCGCGACTTCAGACGGTGCAGAAATGGTCGCACCCTCAGGAGAAGGAGCCGTTAGAGCCATGCAGTTAGCCAGCGCCAATCTCGACGGTAAGATTGACTATGTCAATGCACACGGCACTAGCACCCCCGCGGGCGACATGGTCGAACTTGCCGCGATGAAAACGACTTTTGGTGAAAACATCCCCTCGATCAGCTCAACAAAGTCTTTATCTGGGCATGCTCTGGGTGCCGCTGGCGTTCAAGAGGCGATTTACAGTTTACTGATGATACGAAACAATTTCATTGCAGGCTCTGCCAACATACATCAGCTTGACGACGCTGCTAAGGGCTTACCGATTATTGAAAAAACCATTGAAGGGCTTGAATTAAATCGCGTCATGTCAAACAGCTTTGGTTTTGGCGGCACCAACGCCAGCTTAGTGTTTCAACGCTATGCAGGCTAACAAAAGCTAAATCTTTAACTCACCAAAACATGATAGCGGTAAAATAGCGCAGTGATCACCTGCAGTTAATTTCTGGCCAGCCGCCATAGGGATTAAAATATTGGCTGCAGAGATCGATGTCAATACACCCGAGCTCTGATTATCAAACAAGTCAGCAATCAGTTGGCCATCTACATTAATACGAACAACACCCCGTAAAAAATCCAATCGCCGTCCGCGATTATACCGCTCAAAGTTCGCCATAGCTGAATAGCCTGTAAGGCTAGCAGTGGTAAGATCAATATCAACTAAATTGGCCAACCCCATAGATTTCAATAACCACGGCCTAACCAATAAATGAAACGTCACATAAGCAGACACTGGATTACCAGGCAAACCAAAAAAAGCTGTTCCTTGAATCTGGCCAAAGGCAACTGGCTTACCAGGCTTAATAGCTAACTTCCAGAAATCAATAGAGCCTAAGGCTTCAACCTGTTGACGAACATAATCTTCTTCGCCAACCGACATACCACCGGTCGTAATCACGCAATCAGCTTGCTCAGCAGCCTTTAGTAAAAATTGCGCTGTCGATGCCGCATCGTCAGGGCATCGGCCTAGATCAAGCGGGATAGCGCCGCATTCAGCTATTTTAGCGGCTAAGAAGTAACGGTTAGAATTGTATATTTGCCCAGGCTCAAGCGCCTGCTCAGGATCCTTAAGCTCATCACCGGTGGAAAAGAAAGCGACCGTTAGGGGCCGATAACATTGTAATTTGCTAACCCCGACCGAGGCTAACAAACCAATATCTCCAGCACTGAGTCGATGCCCTTTAGCAACCACCTCTGACTGGCATCGTATATCTTGTCCAGCTAATCGAATGTGCTGGCCTAAAGAAGGTGTTTCAGTGAAAGTCACCTGATTACTTTCAACCAACGACTGACTGTCTTCTTGAAGTATGACGGCATCGGCGCCTGCAGGTATCATCGCACCAGTAAAAATTCGCGCTACCGACCCAGGCTCTAACGCACGGGCCAAATCCCCTGCGGCAATTCGCTGCGAAACGGTAAAGGTGTTACCCCGCATAAAATCTGCACAACGAACGGCATAGCCATCCATAGCACTGTTATCAACCGATGGCACATCGATAGCGGCTATTTGCTGCGCGGCGGTTATAAGACCCAAGGCCTTATTCAGCGATATTGATTCAAACTCGGGCTCTAGCGTTTTAGCTAAGATCTGAGCAAGGCCTGCCTCGAATGCTATCATTGATCGTTTTTTTGGTGCTGAAGCACGCCATGGAAGTTACAGGGTCGATGGCGGCTGTCGAGCTGTTCAGACAAAATAGCATCCCATGCTAACTGACAAGCACCGGTTGAACCAGGCATAGCAAAAATCACGGTATGGTTGGCGAAGCCTGCCAAGGCGCGCGATTGTATGGTAGATGTGCCAATATCGGCATAAGACAGCTGCCTAAACAGCTCACCAAAACCGTCAATTTCTTTATCGAACAAGGGGCTGATTGCCTCGGGAGTGGAATCACGGCCACTAAAACCGGTACCGCCGGTAATCAACACCGCATCGACCGATTTTTCAGCAATCCACGCTGAGATAGTGGCCCGAATAGCGTAGATATCGTCTTTAACAATATTACGTTGGAATAAATGATGGCCTGCTGCCGTGATCGAATCGACTAAATAATCACCTGAAGTGTCATTTTTGTCGGTTCGCGTGTCAGAGACCGTTAATACAGACAAGGTTAAGGGCTGAAAAGTAGCGGAAGCTTTAGACATAGATGCACGTTTTACCTGTTTTTATGAGTGAGACCAGTTAAAAACACCTTTTATTGTCAAATACTGCAATTTCGGGTGGTTTTCTCTATTTTCACTGTTTATACAGCTATTGACAATCACCTTACAACTCTGAATAATCGGCGGCCTTA
>MDTB01192273.1_pt1 | contig 11817 bp, 12 predicted proteins | sample 811161 | NCBI WGS metagenome assembly MDTB01 (sample SAMN05326650, study PRJNA326480) | marine metagenome | isolation source: seawater | place: Mediterranean Sea | collected 2009
AGAGGCTAGAGGCTGGTGCTATGGCCAGGGGCTATTGGTAGCTCGCGGATAGTGTGGCAGGCGCCCCACGGCAAGCGTTTTAGAGGATTTTTTAGTCCTCGGTCAGAGTAGCCCTCAAAGAGGCTAACTTGGGCTAGGCACATCCCAGCCCCATTCGAAGGAAATCTTCTTTCCACTGTCAAAACCGCCGAATGTTTTGACGGCGTCGGCTGATGCGCGTCAAAACCTTGACGCCCAGCCGGAAATAGAAAGCAGAAGAACTTTATCTTATTGAAATACAACAAAATATTTATTGGCACAGCGGTTGCTATAACTGAGGTGTCGTTAATGCGATGCCGAACCGGGACGCGCAGTAGAAGGGTGCTCAATCCTGCGGAACGGAATGTGAATGAGAGGCTTGAAGTCCCTCAGACCCAGTGCCACGCTGATAAGACATCGTTTAGAGGAGATTTTCATGAATAAGATGGTACTGATAGCTGCAGTCATTGGCGCCCTGGCAATTGGTGGTGGCGCAGCCGTTTATTTTACGTCAATGGCTCCGAGTGGCCTCCAAGCTCCGGTTGCTGATACCCGCGCTTTTGCTTATGTGGAAGTCCCTACCGTCGTGGCTAATTTTGGGTTTCAAGGTGGCATGCGCTACCTCCAGGTCACGGTGAATTTGCAAACCCGAGACTCTGATTCAGCCAAGCCGATGGATGAGAATGCTCCGTTGATCCAAGGCGAGATGTTGATGCTCATGCAGGACCTTGATTTTGAGATCGTTAGGACCGTGCACGGCAAGCGGGCCTTCATCAAACAAGTGGATGCAAGTATTCGCGCGCTTTTTGACAATCCCGAAGACCCCTTCGAGCTAGAAAAAGTGGTTCTGACCGGGTTCGTGGTGTAATAACGATGTCTGAAGAAGATTTACTAAGCCAAGAAGAGAAAGACGCGCTGATCAAAGGCGTCGAGAGCGGTGACGTGGATACCGAGACGCCTGAGGGCGACGGTGAAGCCCGCGCGTATAACTTTGCGAGTCGCGATCTTAGGCTGCTCGAAAGTCTGCCCCGGCTGCAGACCGTCAGTGAACTGTTCACCGTGGCGGCAACCGAGGCGATCGCTAAAATGTTTCGCAGTGAGCCGGTGGTAGTGTCCGAACCGATGAGCACTCGCGGCCAGCAGGATTTTATCGAGAGCCTGCCGTCCCTGTGCAATCTTTCGGTTTGCCGCATGAAGCCCCTACCTGGCCAGTGGCTCTTTGTCCTTGAAGCAAAGCTGCTCTATATCCTCGTCGATCGATATTTTGGCGGCAAGGGTTTAGCCCCGGCATCAGAGCGCGCCAAACAATTTACCCCCATCGAAGATAGATTAGCAGCTCAGGTATCTGAACTGTTGCTCAAAGAGTTGGCGATCGCCTTTGAGGATATTGCTGAGCTTGAACCCATTATCGATGAGACCGAGCATAACCCCGATTATTTGACGCTACCTGTGAGTCAAGAGCCGGTTATCCAATTGACCTTTAACATTAATTTCGTCGAGGACGCGGGTGCCTGCCACCTCGTGCTGCCCTATGCCATGTTCGAGACGATCAAAGACCGATTGAATATCGCTGTGGATATTCAGGCGCCGAAGTTTAACGATGAGTGGCAACCCCAAATTAAGTCCAGGTTAAGACAGGCGTCGGTGTCGCTCCAAGCGGCGCTCGATGAGGTCTCTTTGACTGTCGGGCAGATTCTTGATCTGGTGCCTGGGGATGTCGTCCCTATCAAATCTCCAGACAACGTGACCGTGAAGGTCGGCGGACAGACCCTGTTTCTAGGAAAGTTCGGCGTTTCAGATGGCCACAACGCAGTAAAAATTACCCAATCGGGATTGCAGTAAAAGCGCAATTGCGCGCGAAATTTAGACTTTTAGAGGGAATCGAAAATGGCTGAAGAAACACCTGATCCACAAAATGTTGATCTGCCCGAAGTCACCGCAGATGCATCATCGACATCGAACCGCGAGGCCAATCTTGACGCCATACTTGATGTGCCCGTAACCCTCACGCTTGAGATTGGAAGAACCTCCTTGCCGATTAAAGAGCTCTTGAGTTTAGGACAAGGTTCTGTCATCGAACTCGAGCGTCTTGTAGGCGAACCCCATGATGTGCTGGTCAATGGCACCTTGATCGCCCAGGGTGAGGTCGTGGTGGTCAACGATCAGTTCGGTATCAGGTTCACAGACATTGTGAGCCCTGCCGAACGGGTTCAGCGTCTTAAGTAGTTTGGCAGGCAACACTCATGAATTATTCGACGCACCAAACATTTCTGGGACCTTTGAAGGCCCTGTTGGTCCTGACCCTGATCAGCGTAAGCAACTGGAGCTTTGCTGATGAGGCCAGTGCGCCGCTGGACGTTGCGAAAGAGGGTATCTTTACTCCGGCTTACTTAATGCAGTCTTTTGCGGGGTTGGTCATCGTTATTGGTTTGATTCTGGTTTTGGCGATGCTGTTTCGTCGGTTTGGGGATCAAGGTCTTGGAGCGCCTGGTAACATGCGGGTCATTGGCGGTTTAAATGTTGGTCAGCGAGAACGGCTGGTCCTCGTTCAAGTCGGCGAAAAGCAAATTTTGTTGGGGGTTGCACCGGGTAGCGTCCGAAGTGTGATGGCGTTTGACGAACCGCTGGAAAACACCTCAGCTCAGTCGGGTCAGACTGGATCACTGCTTAACCGGATCATCAATCCGAGACCCAGCGGAGATCCGTCGTGATTCGACTTCTTCTGATCGGTTTGATTGTGCTTGTGCCCGAAGGCGCGCTGGCCGCCGAACAACCCCTGGCGCTGCTCACAATGAAGCCCGGGGATGACGGGTCTCAAACCTACTCGGCGAGCCTTCAGATTCTGCTGATCATGACGGTCCTTAGTTTGCTACCCGCAATGCTGATGACCATGACTTCCTTTACTCGAATCATTGTTGTTCTGGCCATTCTGCGTCAAGCCATGGGCACCATGCAGACGCCGTCGAACCAAATTTTGATTGGCCTTGCCCTATTTACGTCGCTGTTCATTATGACGCCGATTTTTGAGGAGGCTTACACCGCGGGTCTTGAGCCTTATATGGCCGAAGAAATGGATTTTGAGACTGCAATGACCGCGGGGATCGCGCCATTTCGAGGTTTTATGCTGAGTCAGATCAGAGAGCCAGACCTTGAGTTGTTCAGCAGCCTTGCGGACATTCAAAGTTATGAATCCGAGGACGATATTCCACTATCGGTATTGCTGCCGTCATTTGTAACCAGTGAACTGAAAACCGCCTTCCAGATTGGGTTTTTGATTTTTATCCCGTTTTTGATCATTGATTTGGTGGTAGCCAGTGTCTTGATGTCCATGGGCATGATGATGCTCTCGCCCATGCTGATTTCGTTGCCCTTCAAAATTATGTTGTTTGTATTGGTCGATGGCTGGTCCCTCGTGATCGGCACGATTGCGGCTAGTTTTTATAGTTAACAAAGCATCTTGGCGATACAGGGCCGGGACAAGATAGGAGAATCGAAAAATGATGACGCCAGAAGTAGTCATGGACCTTGGTCACCAAGCGCTGATTATGACGATGTTGTTAGCAGGGCCCTTGTTGCTCGCCGCCCTCGGCGTTGGTTTGATCGTGGGTATTTTTCAGGCAGCCACTCAGATTCAGGAAATGACCTTGAGTTTTATACCGAAGTTGGGCGCGTTGGTTGCGGCTCTAATGATCGGTGGGCCCTGGATGATCCGGACCATCGTCGAATTCACCACGCGTCTTTTTAACGATATTCCGACACTCGTGGGTTAGCCATGGCCTTCACACCGGACCAACTTTTAGGATACGTCAACATGCTCTTCTGGCCGTTTGTCAGGATCAGTGCCTTGTTGATGGCGGCGCCTTTGTTCGGTGCGCGGACATTTCCGGTGCGTCAGCGCATTCTCCTCGGCTTCATCGTCGCTCTGCTTGTCGCCCCGCTGTTGCCGCCGGTCCCTGTCATCCAAATTTTTAGTGCAGAGGGAATGCTGATCACGGCGCATCAGGTGGTCATTGGCGTTGCGATGGGATTCATCTTACAGATGGTCTTCGGTGCCATGGTGGTTGCGGGTCAGACCATCGCCACCAGCATGGGGCTGGGTTTTGCCGCCACCATCGATCCGCAAAACGGCGTGCAGGTGCCCGTGGTCAGTCAATATTTTTTGATCATGGCAACGCTTGTATTCCTAGCCCTCAATGGTCACCTCGTGTTGCTTGAGACCGTGGTCGAGAGTTTTTACCTTTGGCCGATCGCCTCTGGGTCCTTGCCTGAAAATATGATGATGCATGTGGTGACTTGGATCACCGAAGTTTTTAAAGGCGCGCTACTCATCGCGTTGCCTGCTGTTGCAGCAATCTTATTGGTCAATCTTGCATTTGGGGTGATGACCCGGGCAGCACCGCAGATCAATATTTTTGCTGTTGGGTTTCCAATTACGATCATCGCCGGCTTTATTATGATTCTGCTCAGCCTGCCTGTGTTTCTTCCTCAGTTCACTTCCCTGCTAGAGGCAGGATTCCTTCAAATGCTGGTCATTTTGGGTTAGGTCATGGCAGAAGATACCTCACAAGAAAAAACCGAGGAACCCACCGAGCGCCGCATTGAAGAGTCGCGGAAAAAAGGTCAGGTGGCGCGGTCTAAAGAACTCAATACCCTGCTTAGCTTGATGGCAGCGGCGATCGGTATGGTTTTTTTGGGGCAATATTTGATTGCGGACCTGTTTGACTTAATGACCCAGGGTCTTGCTTTTGAACCTATCCGACTGACATCCAGCGACCAGATGTTCGAGGTCATCAGGGAACAAATGAGTATGGGCCTTGCCGCTATCTTGCCGGTGCTGGGGCTCCTGGTGTTTGCAGCCTTTCTTGGACCCGTTGCAATGGGTGGTGCAGTTTTCAGCGTTGAATCTTTGGCACCAAAACTAGAGAAGTTGAGCCCGATTAAGGGATTGGGTCGAATGTTTGGAATTCAAAGCCTGATGGAATTGATCAAGGCATTATGCAAGTTCTTACTGGTTGCGACCGCCGCAATCATCATTATTTATTATTCGATGCAAGATCTGATCGGACTCGGATTTATGACAGTGGTGAGCGCAACCGCGAATGCGGGGAGTTTACTCTTATGGTCGTTTATTGGTTTTAGTGCGGTCCTGATTTTAGTTGCAGCTATCGATGTTCCTTTTCAGCTTTGGAACCATAAGAAACAGCTCAAAATGACCCTGCAAGAAGTCAAAGATGAAATGAAAGAAAGCGAGGGCAGGCCTGAAGTTAAGAGTCAGATTCGTCGCATGCAAAGGCAGCTCTCCGAGAGCCGGATGATGGATGCGGTGCCGACAGCGGATGTCGTTATTACAAACCCAACGCATTATGCGGTCGCGCTGAAGTATGACCAGGATGGTAATGGCGCGCCTAAGGTGGTTGCCAAAGGTCAGGATTTTATGGCCAAGCGCATCCGAGAAGTTGCGGCGGAGCATGATATTCCGCTGTTTGAAGCGCCGCCCCTAGCGCGTGCGCTGCATGGGATGGTGGACATTGGCCACGAGATTCCCGCAGATCTTTACAAGGCGGTCGCGCAGGTGCTCGCTTATATCTTCCAGTTAAAAACTTTGAACGCACTGACGCAAAGCAAGCCCGCGCCGCCGCGTTATTTTGATGTGCCCGAGCGGTACCGAGGTGAAGTTGTATGACCATGAATGCTCCCCCGGCTGAGACGCCAGAACTTGGAAAAATGATCAATGCCATCGGAATGGGCACGCCTATTCTGATTTTGCTGTTGCTTGCGATGATGGTTTTACCCTTGCCGCCTTTCGCGCTCGACATGTTGTTTACCTTCAATATCGCCTTGTCTTTGATGGTGCTGTTGGCGGCGGTCTATGCCCAGCGCCCGCTTGATTTTGCAGTCTTTCCAACCATTTTGTTGATTGCGACCTTGCTGCGGCTCGCGCTGAACCTTGCCTCGACCCGGGTTGTGTTGCTTGAAGGCCACACGGGAACGGATGCGGCCGGGCAGGTGATTCAAGCGTTTGGTGATTTTGTGGTCGGCGGCAATTATGCCGTGGGGCTGGTGGTTTTTGCGATTTTGGTCATTATTAATTTTGTGGTGGTCACGAAGGGCGCCGGCAGAGTGTCAGAAGTCTCGGCCCGTTTTACTTTGGATGCAATGCCCGGTAAGCAGATGGCCATCGATGCCGATATGAATGCCGGCGTGCTTTCCCAAGAGGAAGCCAGAACGCGGCGGGCAGACATCGCCCGGGAAGCGGACTTCTATGGTGCGATGGACGGCGCCTCAAAGTTTGTTCGGGGTGACGCCATTGCCGGATTGTTGATTCTCTTTATCAATATTATTGGTGGCTTGGTGGTGGGTATGGCTCAGCACGATTTGTCATTGGATATGGCTGCTGAAAATTATATTTTGCTGACCATCGGTGACGGTCTGGTCGCGCAAATTCCCTCACTGTTATTGTCAACCGCAACCGCCATCGTTGTGACGCGAGTCTCAGACTCTGCTCAGATGGGCGAACAAATTGTCAGCCAGTTGTTCAGCTCCGCGAGACCTCTTTACATTACTGCTGCGATCATCGGCGCACTTGGACTGGTGCCAGGTATGCCTAATTTTGTCTTTATCTCTCTCGCTGCAATCTTGATGGCCATTGGCTACTTTCTATCCCAATCCCAGAGCGCCGCTGCTGAGGCCCAGGTTGCCTCAGAGGTTGAGGCCCTGCCAGCACCAAGCCAAGCCGAAGAAGAGCTGAGTTGGGATGATGTCCCCCAGATGGACATGATCTCTCTTGAAGTGGGTTATCGATTGATTTCTTTGGTGGACAAAGCCCAAGGCGGAGAATTGCTTGGAAGGATTCGGAGCGTTCGCAAAAAGATTTCACAAGATCTCGGGTTTTTGCTCCAGTCCGTTCACATCCGGGACAATCTGGACTTGGATCCTAACCATTATCAGATTTTGGTCATGGGTGTGCCCGTCGCCGACGGCGTTATCTACCCCGGCAAGGAGATGGCCATCAATCCGGGACAAGTTTTTGGCGAGCTCAATGGCATCGCAGCGAAGGATCCCACGTTTGGCCTCGATACGATTTGGATCGAATCGACCCAGAGAGAAGAGGCGCAAACATTGGGGTATACCGTGGTTGACGCCGGGACTGTGATTGCAACGCATCTCAGCCAAATCCTCAAAGATCACGCTCATGAGTTCCTGGGACACGATGAAGTCCAGAAACTCATGGACAATTTGGCCAAATCTTCTCCCAAACTGGTCGAAAGTTTAGTGCCGAACCTTCTGAGCCTGGGCGCCGTGCTCAAAGTGATGCAGAACTTGCTGATGGAAGGGGTGCCGATCAAGGATGTGCGTAGCATCGCCGAGGCTTTGGCGGAAGGCGCGCTCAAGAGTCAAGATCCCGACGCCCTAACCACTGGCGTTCGAATCGCCTTATCAAGAACAATCTATGAGCAAATCAATGGGTTAGCCCCTGAGCTCGAGGTTTTATCCCTCGAGCCAAGGTTGGAACAAATGTTGCAAGATGCAGTACGAGGCCAACAGCAATCCATGGGGTTAGAGCCCGGGTTGGCCGAACAAATGTTGCAGCAGATCAACGAAGGGGTAATCGAGATGGAAAATCAAGGCAAGCCGGCTGTATTGCTCGTCGCGTCGACCATCCGGCTCTGGTTAGCCAGTTTGGTCAAGAGTAATCATCGTGGGCTTTATGTTTTGGCCTATGACGAAATTCCTGCTGAGAAACAGATAAGAGTTGTTGGGACTGTGGGCAGCGCGCAAGCTGCATAGATGCCGAGGCCCCATAGCGAATAATAGGAAGGGACAAACTCAGTCTTGGGACTGAGTGTTTGGAGAGAATTATGGAAATTAAACGGTTTTTGGCGGATGACGTGCGTGAGGGAATGCTCAGTGTTCGGAGTCTTTTGGGACCTGATGCGGTCATTATCTCTAATCGTAGGGTCGGTCAAAAAATAGAGATTTTGGCGACCAACCAGTTCGATGCTGAGTCGCTGGATGTCAGTCAAGCTGCAAAAAGAAAACCCACTGTCGAAGTTTCTGACTTTGGGCGATCTTCTATATCTTCTTCGGGTAGATCAGAGGATCCCCGGGCCATCACCGCCTCTGCTGCAGACCCTGCTTTTGGTCAAGGCGCTGACGCGCAAGGACTGCGAAGTTCCGAGCAGGGACAGCCCCAAGCTGTGACGAGCGGTCAGATTGCGCCGCTCGGTGGACAAAGTTTGACCCAGCCCCGGCAAACAGGCGCCGTGCCCAAGCTTCACCAGATTACTTCCCTGGGGACGGATGCAGTAAATGACTTACAGGAAGAATTGGGCAGTATCAAAAAATTGTTAGTGGGAGAGTTATCGAAACTCAGGGCCGAGCGCAGAGGCGATCAAGGACGAGTGGCTGAAGCCAGGCTTCAATTGATGGACCTTGGGTTCAATGCCGGCAGTCTCGATGAGGTTCTGGCAACGTTTGACGCTGAAGCTTATCAAAGCCAAGATAGCGAGGCCGAGCAATGGCGCTATCTTCTCGGGTTGTTGGGTGAGGCGCTCACGGAAACAGGCGGCGAGATCATTGATAATGGCGGTATATTTGCGATTATTGGCGCCACTGGCGTCGGCAAGACCACCACGGTTGCAAAACTGGCGGCCCGTTACGCGCTTCAGCATGGCCGTGAGAACATTGCGTTGATTACGACCGACGCTTTTAAGATTGGTGGCCAAGATCAGCTCATGACATTCGGTAAGCTGCTCAACATTCAAGTTCAGGTGGCGGTGGATACTCAGCAGTTGGATCAAGCCTTAGAATCTAGTCGAGATAAAAAGCTGATTCTGATTGATTCGGCTGGAATGAACGAACGGGACGTCAAAATCAATCGTCACCTCAGCAAATTACAGATCAATGGGGTACAGCCTAAAAATCTTTTGATTGTCTCTGCGACCAGCCAACTCGGCTTGGCGGAACAGGTTGTTGAGCAATACTGTCATAAGCCGGTTCACGCAGCGGTGCTGACAAAAATGGATGAAGCCATTAATCTAGGTTCTGGATTATCAACGTTGCTGAGAACGGAATTGCCCTTGGCCTATACCTGTCACGGGCAAGGCATGTCGGATATAAAACTAGCGAAAATCGCATCCCTTCTAGGTTGTGCGTTTGCTATGATGAAAATATCTCAACGTGCGAGTAGCGAAGAAAACGAGGACTATCAAATTCATGCCTGATCCAGTGAGAGTCATAGCTGTGACGAGCGGCAAGGGAGGTGTGGGAAAGACCAATGTCTCGGTCAATCTTGCGGCCTCACTCGCGCTTGCCGGTCGGGAGGTCATGCTGATGGATGCTGACCTTGGACTGGCGAACGTCGACGTATTGCTGGGGCTTGAACCCGAGTTTGACTTGCAGCATGTGATTTCTGGCGATAAAACCCTTGATGAAGTGATTGTCCCCGGGCCTTTGGGGATCCATGTGGTGCCCGCGAGTTCGGGTGTCGAGCGGATGGCCGAGTTGACCAGTGTCGAGCATGCAAGCTTGATCAGTGCCTTTAGCGCGCTGGAGCAACCCATCGATGTTTTGATTGTGGATACCGCGGCAGGAATTGCTGAAGGCGTCGTGTCTTTTGCGAAGGCGTGTCAAGAAGTGATCGTGGTGGTCTGTGATGAGCCCACCTCACTGACAGATGCCTACGCTTTGATCAAGGTGCTGTCATCGCGCCATGGCGTTAAACAGTTTCAAATTTTAGCCAATATGGTTCAAGACGAAAGCCAAGGGCTTAATCTCTACGAAAAACTCTTGAATACCACGGACCGATTTCTAGAAGTGGGTCTTAAATATTTGGGTACAGTGCCCTTTGATGAGCAATTGCGGCGCGCCGTCAGATCGCAGAAACCCGTTGTTGAAGCTTATCCTCGGAGTCCTGCGTCAAGATCCTTGAACCGGATCTGCGAAAAAATTGAGCGATGGCCGATGCCGGATCAGGCAACCGGCTATCTACAATTTTTTGTCGAGCGCTTGTTGGCTGCAGCGACGCCAGTGCCAAAAGTTGCCGGGGCCGAGTGATTATGAACGCCGCTTCGGTCTACGCCAGTCAACAGAAAGTTCAGCAGAATGAGCAAATTGCTCTGCATCTGCCGCTGGTTAAGCGGATTGCGCTGCATCTTCTGGCCCGGCTGCCGAGTTCCGTTGAACTTGATGATCTTCAACAGTCCGGGTTACTTGGGCTGCTCAGTGCCGCTCGGAGTTACTCCCCAGATCAAGGCGCGAGCTTTGAGACCTATGCTGGGATTCGAATTAAAGGGGCGATGCTAGATGAGCTCAGGAAATTATCTTGGGCGCCCCGATCGGTCCACGAAAAAGCGCGTCGTCTTGCGGGTGCGGTTCGAGAAGTCGAAGCTCGAAATGGTGGCCAGGCTGCTGATCAGGAGATCGCGACTGAGCTTGGGGTGAGCCTAGATGAGTACCACAGTCTGCTCAATGAGACTGCAAGCTGCCAATTGCTGCTGCTCGAGGACACCGAGGAGAGCCACCGCGCCGAGGAATCAGAAGCGGGCCCGGAGGCGTTGATGCAGGATCAGCGGTTTAAAGCTGCGCTGATGGCGTCGATTGACCAATTGCCCGAAAAAGAAAAAATGATGATGGCGCTGTACTATCAGGAAGACCTAAATTTGCGGGAAATCGGGCAGGTGCTTGAAGTGAGCGAATCCCGGGTCAGCCAAATACACAGTCAAGCGCTCACTCGAATCCGTGCGAAGATGGTCGATTGGACATGAGATCTGCGCATCCATCGGTTGAGAAAAGAGTTCAGTAACTATGGATATATTAACGGCGAAGGCCGCGCGCGTAATCGGCGTGTTGTGACGGTGGTGCGCGCTGAGATTGGTTAGGAGATTGAGATTGACGCCACCCTCGAAAAGTTTGAGAAGGTAAAAAACTCAGTGTCGCCAGCAGGCTAGGCTTTTGTTCGAACGCATTGGATGGTGTGAGAACGCCGTGAATGACCCCCGATGTTTCCGTCCCACGCCCGAGTTGTGTGACGCAATCAGCCACCACCCTGGGGCTGTTCCACTGACCTTTTACCCAAAGCAACGCTCACTCATGGGATCGCTCAAAACACTACGGTATCAATGCCGCTGCGCTTTATCTTGGATGTTCCTCGTTCTGATCAGCCTGCCAGCGAGCGGTCCTGCGGCTGAAGAGGCACCTTGGCCCGATCCCGAACGCTATCGGGCTGTGATCCAGGATTGGGCCGCTGGCATCCCTGGGCCAAGTCGCGCCGTCGTGGGGGTCGGTAGCTCCAGTATGCGGTTCTGGAGTACGAGCGACCGATTCGCCAAGGCTTTTGAACCTTTGACAACGATCAATCGAGGCTTTGGCGGCAGCGTGATGAATGACGTGGCTTACTTTTTAGACCCAGCTGTTCTGGATTTGGAGCCCCGGGCTGTCATGATTTATGAGGGCGATAATGATATCGCCATAGGTATCAGTCCGACAAAGATTGTTAGCAGTCTTAAGGGCATTATCGAGCAATTGCATTTTCGGGATCCTGAGATAAGGGTTTATGTTTTTTCTATAAAGCCCAGTCTTGCAAGAATGTCCCTTTGGGCCTCCATGCAGGCAGTAAACCGATCCTTTAAAAGTCTTGCTGAAGGCAACGATCGCGTTTTTTATGTGGACGTTGCGACAGCTATGCTCAATGACGATGGCCGGTTAGATCCAGATCTTTTTATCGATGACGGCCTGCACTTGTCTGCCGCTGGGTATGACGTCTGGCAACAAGTCGTGCGTGAGGTTGTGGTGCCGATC
>MDTB01228643.1_pt1 | contig 11817 bp, 14 predicted proteins | sample 811161 | NCBI WGS metagenome assembly MDTB01 (sample SAMN05326650, study PRJNA326480) | marine metagenome | isolation source: seawater | place: Mediterranean Sea | collected 2009
ATCTTGTTCCTAGTTGCCTTCTCATAATTCTCCAACACATTATTATACATTTTTTCTTCATCTTCTTGCATTTATTTATAAATAATAATTTATAAATAATCTTTATTCAACTTGTTGATTAAACTTGTGCCACAAATCCTCACTCTCATACTCTTCCACTCTCTGAACAGACAACTTCAATAACGTCTTGTTCCCCTTCTGAGGATCACTAATATCATACAAATAATAATTATGTTGCCTACACAATTTCTGCAACTTCCTAAATATCATATCTTCCTCCTTATCCCAAAACTTTGTATCCCTGAACCACCACCCCTTCTTCTTCCTATCTGGAAATCCATAATGAAGCCAATGCCACGGAATAAATTTCTCTTCCTCCTCACCCCATTTTAATCTCTGTGTAGGTACACTCACATACACACACCCATTCGTATTATTAGAATTCTCCATATAATCTGTTGCATTATAAACATTATTCAACAAATTATTATAATACTCATCTGATGCCTGTTTCAAGTTATACATAAAAACCTTCTTCTTCTCCACATTTTCTTTATTTCTAACTTCTAGTCTTTCCGCCAACTTCTTCTTCATATCGTCTACATCTGGAAACTTTTGATCTGTACTCATTTTTAATTATACTTCATCCATTTAAATATCTAATTTATCTTCTATAAACCTAACAAACTTATCCTTATGAATAACCTTATTATTTAAAGACATCCTACAATTAGGACATTCCACCTTTCTTTTAACCCATTCATTCATACAATCATAATGATTTATACACTTACACCCTTCACACACATCTACATATTCATCTTTTTCTATATCCATCAAACACACACAACAACTATCATTTTCTTTATTATATACATCTCCAGTAAACTTTAATTCTATCTCATCTTTCTTTTGTAATACCTTATCATGTTCATCATCCATACTTGTTCCCATAATATTTTGTAATGTTATCTCATTCATAAAATCTTCTACATTAAACGAAATTATAAAATCTCTACCACCATTCCTCTCTAAACTATAGAACATTTCATCTAACATATTTATTATTATTCTATTAAATTCATTAGTTTCTTCTTCATTAACATCTACCATTCTTTATTTATTTATTAATAAATAATTTTAAACCTTTTTTTCAATTTATTATCACATTTTCCACTTATTATTACAATTATAACATAATGCAAACACAGATGTACCTTCATCACCACTTCTTATCTGTTTTGTATATGATATCGTTTTATTACTCCCACACTTACCACATTCCAACACTCCCTCATCCACCTCAAATGGTTTAATCAAAAACTTATCATGTTCCTCTATTTTATTCCTAAACTCCACATATTCATTCGTATTCTCTAAACATTTATTCCCTTTCAACAACTCCATCAATACTTTACTACTTTTACCACTTCTTTTCTCTTTAATAATTTCCATCACTATTCTTTTATATTCATCTTGATCTCCACATATCTTATTGATCTTTTTTTCCAATTTAATAACATTACTTTCACTAGTAATATATTTACTCAACACTTTTTTACCCAATTCTCTATAATACATTTAATTATAATTAATAATTAAATATATTTCAATTTACAATATCTTCTCTTCTTCATTATATTTAATTGTTTCACCATTACTTGTTACTATCTCAACATGGTTACTTCCAACACTCTTAGGAGTAATATCACACAAATCATAATTATAATACGGAACAACACTATCAGTAATATCTTCATCCTTATCATTCATAGCCTGTAATATCACATTAGGACCCCTTTTCAACTTTACCAACATTTTTATATATTTTCCTTTTACAAATAAATTAATCTCAAACATATCTCTCCCTACTTGTCTAATATTCAAACCATCCATATAAGATTGTATTGTCATCACCAATTTAGTCTTACATATCATATATGTAGAAACAAAACATAAACTAATAATACTATATATAGTTATACCGCTCTTCTTTCTAAACTCGTTTAATTTTGTTATTTGATTCTTTTTTGTTGTTATATATTCATAAATCTCTTGTCTGTTATCTAATATTCCATACACCACCATAATCGAAAACATAAGGAATACTGCATATATTATATTGAAGAACATCTTATTTATTTTTGTGATTTTTTGTTTAAATTTATTTAGAAAATTGATTAATTACACATACATATATATAAACAAATGTCAACTGAATTTTCTCTTTTTGATAATATTGTCAATGATTCAAACTCTAATAACAGTGTTTGTAAACATAATATAGATTTCAATACAAAATGTTGTACAAAATGTGGATTACAAATAGATAATGAAATTTTATATAATAATGATCACAAAACCTTCAACACCAATAGAAAATATAATAATGGCAGTCGTTGTCACATCCGAAAATCTGACGAAAAAAACATCTACAAAGATGTATCAAATCTAAACATCCCAGACAATATCATTCAAGAAGCTAACTCCATATACCAAACCGTCGTAAAAGATCGTATCTATCGTGGAAACACCAGAAAAGCAATCATCTTTGCATGTATATTCTATGCATACAAAAATATGAACAAACCTCAAACTTGTGACTCTCTCATCACTCTTTTCAACATTCAAAGAAAAGATGGTCTCAAAGGATTAAAACTTGTAAATATTCATTCAAATAACACTATCATTTCAAAAAGTAACTACATAACTCCTCAAAATATCATTGCAGATTTTATGAATAATCTATCTGCATCGAAAGAAGATATTGATAATGTAATTGAATTGTATTCACATATACATAAAAAATCAGAGATAATTAATCGTGCAAGACCTCAGTCAGTCGCAAGTGGTCTGATTCGTTATTACATTATCAAACACAATAAAAACATTTCAATATCTGATTTTGTGGATATAGTAAAAATTAGTGAACTTACTATTAATAGGATGGTCAAAGAAATATCTAGAATTCTTGATTCTTAAGACTTTGTCTTTATATATATTATAACACCACCTACTATTAAACCTCCGATTACCATAATTGATAATAATGATAATAATTGTTGTTTCGGACTCATTTATTATAATAAATATTATTATAATAAATATCATTCTTTATTTTTTGCCATCACATATCTAATGACTGTTATTGCAACATATACTAATACTATTGCGATAAAACCATATAATATCATTTTAATTAAATTCATTGGATCAAAATTTATAAAACGTTTAAATAAGTCAGCAGCTTCATTTAACATTTCTGTTAAATCACAATCATAATATTCATATCTACCATTACACTTCACACCATCTTCTGTCTGTTCTAAACATATTGGATACGTACTAGGATCTTCAAATCCCTTTGGAGGAGGATTCTTACTGGCCATACAATACATCCCTTTCTCGTTATCATCACCAGGACAAGCGGTAGAACTAGGCGTATCCTTAAAATGTAGTGGAATTAAAGTTGAATTTGAATCATTTGGGTCTTGTCTGACTTGAGGTAATCTTACACTATCTTCACATTTACAATGTTTACTATTATCTGTTGAAAAGGTTAGATTTTGAACAAATGTGTCGCTTCCTTCACTGAATGTGTGTTTACTTGTTTGTAATTTTTGCTTATCATCTCCGAAATTACATTTTGGATTTGAATTTATCCAATAACATTTTGAGAATGCATGACGAAGTAATGAATATAATAACCATGCAGGAATAGCATACGGGGCTAAAAACATCACTAATTGTAAAAGTTTTTTAAATAATTCTGTAAAAGCTTTCCTCGCATATTTAAGACTACTTCCTAGCATAGAATCGTTCCAAAAAGCATCATGTGCATCATTAACTTCTTTGATTAATTTTTTGACTTTCTCAACATCTGCGTCAGTAGCAGCGTTGATTTCTGATCTAACATTATTATAGTTAATACCAGTCGGATCATCAACTTGTGTAATGCTTTCTAATATTTGCATTTGATCAACAAAATTTTGATCAAAACTGTCTAGACTAGCATTCTTCATTCCTTCAAGAGCTTCTTTTAATATTATATTTGCAGTTTTTGCTCTTGATACACTATCTTTTCCAAACATTGATCCATCAAAACCGATGGCACCCGTAATCTCATTATATGTCCGTTCGAGTGCATCTACTGTTTCTTGTCTAAATGTATCTAGGTTGGCTTCATCTATACCACCAAAAAACTTTTTTAATCCACCTACATATGATTTTGCAGCATTACCTCTATCTGAAGAGAATGTCTCAAACTTTGCGTGAATTAGTTCATACTTGGCAAACGATACACGCTCATCCGTATAATTACCTTTAATTTTTTCATACATATCAGGCCACTGTTTAAGTCGTAGCATTCTAGATCTTCGGTTTCTGAGAGATTCTTCTACATTACCTTGTTTACTACTAATTTCTTTATCAAGTTTATTGATTAGACCTTCGATTGATTTCATAGTTCCTGTGGAAATTTCACCATCATTTGCAATCTCCCTATCAACTGTGTCGATTGCTTTTTCTTCCGCTGGATCTACATCTAAATATTCTTCTTTCATAAATTTGGAATAACTCATTTATTTAATAAATTAAATAAAAAAAAAATATTAAAAAAATGAAAGAAGTTAAAGAAAAGTTTGATATAAATTCTGATGCAGATAGTGTAAATAAGATTTCGTGTACGAGAGGTAATGCATCAGATTTTGGTAGATCATTAACATATCAAGTAGGATCAATGTTTGGATTTAGTTCTCCGTTATCGAAAGTAGATCCATCACATGAAACTGAAGAAGAAATACAAAAGTTACAGAGTATGATACAATCTATAAGGTGGCAATGTTATCAACATTTGTTTAACTATCAACTTGAGAATGATAAAGTAATTGTTGAAACATTTCAAAATCTTGTTGTACATTTAAATGAAAATGTAGATTATTTGGATACAAAGTATATGTTTGATATTCAAAGAATAGGAATGTTGAATGGTGCAATATCAATGTTAACTTCATTAGTAGTGTTTGTAATTATATATTTTGTAAGATATTAATAATTATATTTATAAATTTATACTTATTTATAAATAAATGGGACAAGATAATATAGTTTGGAACATAGATGATGATGAACAACAGAAAAAAGATGATTGTAAAAGTAGTAACGGAGGAGTTGTATTTGGTAGATCATTATTAAAAAATATGGCGGGATTGTTTGGTTTTGGTCATGCAGTTGATTATAACAAGTATGGTGATACAGATGTGAATAATTTACATAATAAAATACAGAACGAGATAGAGAGACATAAGTGGGTTATAATACAACAAATTTTTAAACAAGATATAAAAATTAACCAAGCGGTTATAGAAGAATTAAATAATTTGTTACAAATACTTGATGATCAAGTGTATTATTTTGAGAATACATATGATCCAAAATTTGAAGATATAGATATGATTGATAATTTTAGGATAACATTACTATTTGCGATTATATTTGTTTTGATTATGTTTATAGACTGGAAATAAATAATATAAATAATATTATATATTATAATAAATGAGAAATAAAGAAAATTATACAGATCAGAAACAAGATGATATACAGAAACAGTTAGGTAAATTTGATATAAATAGATATTGTAATTTATCACAAAGACAAAAAAATTTATGGGGAGTAGGTACTTTTTTTAAGACATTGGGAGCATTATCAGGATTTTCAAATATAATAGATGCACATACACCAGATATCAATCAAAAATTGAATGCAGAACAGAAACAACGTTCAGAGATGTTAGAACGATTAAAATGGCAAGCAATTACAGTATTAACAAAAAGTGATGGATCACTTCAGAGTGAATTTTATAATGTTGGTAACTCTATAATTGCTAGTGTAAATGAAGAGAATAAAAGATTAAAAATGAAGTTAGATGATGATTTACACATTCTTAATTATTCTGCAATAATGAGTATTTTATTTCTATATATAATATCATTTGTATTACTAACTTTTGTGAAGTGGAATTAATTATAATATAATTATAATTATATTATAATAAATGGGAGTTACAATGTCATTAGTAGGAACCGCAATGATGGTAGGTATGGGTACAGGAATGATTACGAATGCAGGATTATCCATAGGTGAAAAAAATGATCAATGTAAAATGATTAATGAATTAAAAGACGAAATACTTGAGATGAAAAAACAATATAATATATTGAGAAATGGTTTATTGAAAGAAAATAAAGAGTTAAATGAGATATTTGATAAGTGTAAAGACAAAACAAAAGATATGAAAAAGGTTGTTGATAAGTTGAAAACACATATCAAGTTTAGTTTAGATAGGGAGGAATATATATATTTTTGTTTAGTATTAACAATAATTATTATAATGTTTACGAAAATGTGTATAGTGATAATAAACAGATAATAATTATTTAATAATTATTTAATAAATAATAAATGGGACAAACATTAGGTACAGCGATGATAGTAAGTATGTTAAGTGGTGGTGTGGTAAATAGTGTTATTGATACAGTTAATTTCAAAGGAAATTGTGATAGTGTTGATAGATTAATTAATGGTAGTGGAGGATTAAAAGAGATGCATGATTTTTATAAAAAAACAATGGATACAGATAAACTTCTTGTGGATAATACAGATGGAACTGGTTTAAAACAATTTAATCAAAAGTTGAAAGAAAGACAAACTATACTAAAAAATCAATTAGAAGAGTTTAAGAAAAAACATGCGTATGATCATAGGAGAGAACAAGTTATATTATCAATGAGTATATGTATTATCATAATTAACTTTATGATAAAAAAGTTTGTATTAATATTAAATTAAATTTTAAAAGATTTTATAATATATTAGTAAAATATGTTATCAGACAAAATAGGAATAAAAGTAGATGTAACAGATTATTTGAGTACTAAACATTATAAAAAAAAAAGAAGTAATAAAAAAAAGTCTAGGAAAAATAAATATAGATTAAGTGAAAATAATATTGAAGAGAATGCTAGAAAACTTTTAAGTAATGAAGATTTAGTAAAATTTAACAAATTGGTTGCTATCAAAAACTCTGACACATTATTAACTAAATCACAATTGACAGAATTAAAAAATAAACAAGAAGGTGTAATGAAGATGACTAAACAATTAAAAAGTATAGAAGCTAAACAAAATAAGACATTAGAAAATGTTAAAACAGACGAGAAACAATTTAAGAAAATGTATAAAGAAGAAAGAACAAAATGGATTAAAGAAAATGTGAAAAGTATGGAAGAGATTGGTGGTAAAAGTGTAAGAGAAGGTTTAAAATTAAAAAATGTGAAAGAATTATTAAATCCGTATGATGTTAGTAATTTTAAGTTGAGTAGGTTAGGTAGAGGAGAGAAGTTAGCTGAAGCTAAACAGTTTGAAGTAAAGTATACAGAAAAAAATATATTTGGGAATGAATATACTAAAACTAAAGAGATGACAGAGTTAGAATTTGAGAAATTTGTTAATGATAAAGTCTATGTGATAATAAAACCATTAATAATCGAGAGAACAGTTGAGAATGTAGGGAAGTATAAGGATTATTTTGATAACATGAGAAAAGCAATAGATCCTTTATATAAAAAAACGTCAGATATTAAAGTGTATACAGAAAGAATAATAAGTAGAGACTATCCCAAAGAGTTATCAGAAGATCCTGATTTCAAAAAATTTATTAGAGAAAAGTCTTATAGTGCATCAAGAGTTTCTGATTTAGAAAGTAATATTAAGAAATCTCAAATAGAAAGATCAAATGAAACAAATTTTATGAAAAATAGAGATTTTAAAACATTAGTAGAGAAATTAAAACCTGGATTATGGAAATCATTAAGAAGAAGTATAAGAAGATATAGAGATATTATGACAATAGAAGAAGGTTCAACGTGGAGAAGTATGATGTCCAAAACAGGTTTATTTGGTAAAAGTGTTATGTCAAAACGTAGTATAGTAGATGATTATATTAAAGATATTATAGAGACTGGGAAAACTGGTGTGAATGATGAACCACACAAAAATTTACAAGAAAAATTAAGAGAAAAAATATCTGATAACAATTATGCCGATCGAAGATCTAACTTAGAACAATTAATAAGAGCACAGGCAGATCCCGTTATCTTCAAAGTTAGATTATCACAAGCAAGTGATGAAGTATTAGATAAAGTTAATAATTATCTGAAAGAAAATAATATATCAAGAGAGTTTAGAGGATCCAACGAAGTTTTTAAAGTGAATGACAAAGTAGTATCTTTTGATGAAATGTCCGAAAAAATGAATTTAAGTAAATTTGAGAAAGAATTATATGCAAAGAGAGGTGAGTTAGGAATAGGTATAACTGATAAGTATATTGATCATTTGGACAGTTTGAAAGATTTAAGTGGGTCAAAAGATTTTATTAATTTAAATATAAGTGATAAGATATTGATAGGTGGTAATACAGTAATAGAAAAATTATCTAAATTAAAAATGAATGTAGATAATAGGTTAGTGGGAGAGATTGTAAAAGAAAACCCAGCTTATGAAGAAACATTAAAAAAAGTTACAGAGATGCATGATAAGAGTATTAATTTAGAGATTGAAAAGTTTAGACCAACAGTAACAGCAGAGGCTAAAATAATAAATGCCGCTAATGAACAAATATTTACACAAGAATCGATGAATGAAATAAAAATGTCTTTTCGACAAGGTGATGCTGTAGAAGGATTTAGAAGTTTATTTTATAAAGGGGGTAAATTTTTGATTACAAAACCATTAGCAAACATACATACATCGTCAATAATGAATTGGATAGGATTAGGTATGATGGGTGGACTTGTGGTTGGTGGTATATTTTCGGCAGTTAATAGTATTAATAGTATTAAGGGTGAGTGTGATAATATAAAGAATTTAGGAAATGATATAACTGATGTAGATAAATGGATGAAAGAAGAGGTAGGTGTGGTAGGTGATTTACTTGCAGAATTAGAATCAATTAAAACAGAAATGAATGATCAGATAGGTGATATTGAAAAAAGTATTGATAAACAACATTCCGATTCAAAGAAAATGAATACTTATACACATTATATATCGATTATGACTATATCGTCATTTATTATATTAGTAATCAGTAAAATAATAATTGCAAGAACAAGATAAAAAAAAAAATATTATTATTTCATTTTATAAAAATGAAATATAAGTGTACGATAGGAAAAGATGGAAAAAAATATTATTTCAAGAATGGAAAAAGAGTTAGTCCCAAAAATATTAAAAAAAAACGTATGACAAAATTAAAGTGTAAGAAAAGAAAAAAAACCAGAAGAAAAAAAGGAACTTACTGTAGAACTGGTAGTGACGGTAAAAAATACTACTTCAAAAACGGTAAACGAGTAAGTGCCAATAACGTCAGTAAAAAAAAGAAGAACAAATTAAAGTGTAAAAAAACCAAGAAAACAAAAAGAAAAATAAAAAAGAAAAAGAAAGAAAGTAAGAAGAAAAAGAAAGAAGAAAAAGGTGAAATAATTAAAAAAATCGGAAAAGATAATAAAGAATATCTTTATGATTCTAAAACTAAACAAAGAGTTAGAAAAGAAGGAAAAAGTAAGATTACTAATAAAGGTTACACATGTATAAAAGGAAATGATGGTAAAATATATATATTCAATAACGGTTCCAGAGTCTCTAAATCAAGTGTACCTAAAGAAATTTTAGATAAGTTAGATTGTAAAGAAAGTACACGTAAATCTAACATTAAAACAAAAATATTTGAAGATGAAATATTTAAGAGGAGAATGGTTGGAGATTGTAAAGATAGAATTATAGATCATACATTGAATGATTACCAAGAAAAATGTGTTAATTATATGAAGAATCATGATGGATTACTAGTATGTCATGCAACGGGTTTGGGAAAGACACTTACGGCGATAACGGCATCACAATGTTTTTTGGATGATAATAATAAAGATGGGATGGTATTGGTGGTATGTACAACAAGTGTAGTTGAACAATTTAAATATCAATTGATGAAATTTTATGGAGGAAGAGATATGGATAGATATTTGATAATATCATATAATAATATGAGAATAAATCACAAGTTTATTAATTGTAAGAATAAGTTTTTAATATTGGATGAAGTACAAACAGTTAAAAACTATAATAGTGAAACATATAAAAGTATAATAGATTGTGCAATGATGTGTAAAAAGAGAATGTTATTAAGTGCAACACCTTATATAAATGAGTTGACAGATTTTATAAGTATAATAAATATATTGAATGGTAATAAAAATTTAGTGGGATCAGAGTATCCTAAGAAAGATAAAAAAATATTACCATCCAAAAAGTTTTATATTAATCATAAACTTCCATTATCCGAAAATACACCATTTGTATCATTATGTGTCAAATATTTGAAGATGCATTATGTTGAAAATAAAGACACAAAATTTTTTCCAAAATTAAATGAAAGATATGTTGAAGTTACTATGAATAAAGTATGGGAAAAAAAATATATGGACTTGATTAGTAGAGAAAAGAGTTATAACATCCAATTTGTAACACCAGAAGCATTTTATAATGGACATAGAAGAGCAGTAAATAGTATTGGTGGAGATGAATATTTTACAATGAAATTAAGTTCAGTATTAAGTACTATAAAAAATGGTAAAACTCTTATATATACTAATTGGATTGATTTTGGTCTAAGACCAATTGAAAAATTTTTAAAAGAAAACGATATCACCTATAATTCATTTTTTGGAAGTGTAGGTATGTCTGAAAGACTAAAATTAATTAATAGTTTCAATAATGATGAAGTTGATGTACTAATAATTACTGCTGCAGGTGGAGAAGGTTTAGATCTAAAAGGTGTTAGAAATATAATTATACTAGACCCAGTTTGGAATAATGCTAAGTTGAGACAAATTATAGGTAGAGGAGTGAGATATAAGTCACATACACATCTTCCAGAGTGTGATAGAGAAGTGAATGTGTTAAAGATGGTACTATTAGAAAAAGAAGCTGATGAGAATTGGTTGGATATTAAAGATGATAAGAAAGGTAAATATGTGAGTGAATCGGGTGATGTAATTTTATATAGAATTATTGAAAAGAAGAGAGAAATTACAGAAAATTTAAAGATTATGTATAGAAATATTAGTATATAATTTTATAAAATTTATAAAATTATAATTTGAAATTTAAATTTTGTGTAGGAGCACGTATACCTATTCTATTATTCGTATATGATTCATTAACATTTATTTTATTCTCTAATCTTACCGGATGTCTTGCAATTTCCAACTCATTATAATTCTTATGTAAATTCGTATTAGCATTTGCCAAAAGTGTCCCATTTCTAACAAACTTGTTCGTATCTAAATAATTGTGATCAACATGATTATTATTTGTACTCATCTGATTTGTTCTTGCACCAACCGACATATACCTCTCATTAACTTGAACTTCTTTATTATGTTGTGCATTATACATATTATTATAGTTATTTGTTCGAATATTATTATAATTTGCACTATAATTTATCTTATTCTCGTTAATACCTTTAGTATTAACATTATTAACATTCAAATTACTGTGATTTTGGTAAAACTCATCCAACTTATTTAATTTAACATCTGCACTAATATACTGTTCTTTCAAAGAATGTTGATCGATCTTACGACTAATATTGGAAGGTTTATGAGTAAAATCACTCTTATTAGTCATAGTGTTAACATATTGAACTGGTTTTCTAGAAAGTGCATAATTTTGTGTTCCATTCACATAATCACC
>MDTB01132333.1_pt1 | contig 11816 bp, 8 predicted proteins | sample 811161 | NCBI WGS metagenome assembly MDTB01 (sample SAMN05326650, study PRJNA326480) | marine metagenome | isolation source: seawater | place: Mediterranean Sea | collected 2009
ATTTTTCCTTCGCATTTAGAAGGTTTCCCAAATGTTGTGTTAGAAGCTTTAAATTATAGACTGCCTATTATAACTACTAATGTAGGAGGGGTTTCTGAGAGTGTAATTAATAATTTTAATGGATATGTTATAGAGCCAAAGCAAAAAAATGATCTTTTTAAAGCAATTATGTCAATTTCTGATAATGAAAAGAAAAGAATTAAATTTTCTAATAACACACAGTCCATTTTGAAAGATAACCATAACGTTGAATCAAACTGCAAAAAATTATTGGAAGTACTTAAGATTAAAACTAGCTAACTTATAGTATTTGCATAATTATTTAATTAAATACAGTGTAAGTATAAATTTTAGGAGGGTTTAAGATATTTGTGGAATAGTGGGATATAGTAAACAAAGGCCTTATAGCAATATAAATGATAAATTTATAGATTATGGAATTAAATTACTTAAAAATCGAGGCCCAGATGATAATGGTGATTATTTTAATGAAAGTAGATCTGTAGGATTAGGTCACACAAGATTATCGATATTAGATCTATCAAAAGCGGGTCACCAACCAATGTTTAGTTTGGATAAAAGGTACGTACTTACTTACAATGGTGAAATTTATAATTTTAAAGAACTTCGATCAACCTTAATTAAATATTATAGTTTTAAAAGTGATAGCGATAGTGAGGTAATTTTATACGCTTATATACATTATGGTAAAAATTTTCTTAAAAAATTGAATGGTATATTTTCCTTAGCAATATATGATAAGAAAAAAGATCAACTTATAATTGCAAGAGATAGATTTGGAACAAAGCCTCTTTATTATGTAAAAACAAGTTCAGGGCTGTATTTTGCGTCAGAATTAAAAGTACTAATGACTTTAGATGATCTATCACTTGAGATAGATTACTTAGCTCTAGAGAATTATTTAAATTACTTATGGTGCCCTTCACCACGCACTCCCTTAAAATCAGTCAAAAAACTTGAACCTGGACATTTTATAATAGTAAGTAAAGGCTTAATTGTACAAAAAGAATTATTTTTTAAAAACTCATATAGCGAGGACTACAATGTATCTTTTGAAAATTTAGTTCAAACTACAGATTTAAAATTAAAAAATGCAATTACAAGTCAGCTTGTGAGTGATGTACCAGTAGGTGCATTTCTATCAGGAGGCTTGGATTCTAGCTCGATTGTATCATATGTAAAAAATTTTACAGATATTAAATTACCAACTTTTACTATTCGAGCAGGCAATGATTTAGGAATGGCGGATGATTTTATTTTTGCTACCAAAGTAAGTAAGCATCTTGGTGTTGATGTTCACCCAATTAATATAAATCATGAAATATTTTGGGGGTTAGAAGAAATGATCTATTATCTAGACGAACCTCAGGCAGATTTAGCTCCTATTTTAGTTTCATATATTTCTAAAATTGCAAAAGAGCAGTATGGTATTAAAGTTCTTCTATCTGGTGCTGGTGGTGATGATATATTTTCTGGTTACAGAAGACATCATGCAATTACAATTGATAATTATATGAGCAAAATACCCAAATCATTTAGAAGTAAATTTAGAGACCTTGTTCAAAGATTGCCTTCTAATTTAAACTTTATAAGAAGACTAAAAAAATATACTAGGTATTTTGACTTAGATGGGGATAATAAAATTATTAGTTATTTAAATTGGATAGATAAAGATACAAGAAGAGATCTATTTTCCAAAGATGTAAAAAATTTTTTAGAAGACTTAGATCATGATACTTCTTATGAATTGCAAAAAGAATTAGATCAATTACCTAAAGAAACAAATGATTTGAATAAGATGTTGAGTCTAGATTTAAAATTTTTTTTAACTGATCATAATCTAAACTACACAGATAAGATGGGTATGAAAGAAGGTGTTGAGATTAGAGTTCCTTTTCTTGATAATGATTTAGTAAGTTTTGCTTCTACTATTCCAGCTAAATATAAACAAAATGGAAAACATGGAAAATATATATTAAAAAAAACGATGGAAAAATACCTACCAAAAGAAGTAATTTATAGATCTAAAACAGGCTTTGGAACCCCTCTGAAAAGTTGGATACACGGAGAATTAAAAGATTATATTAATGACATTTTAAGCAAGGAGGCTGTTGAAAAAAGAGGAATATTTAAATATGATAATATTCAAAAAATTTTATTTAAAGATCGACTAGGTCAAGACGATTATTCCTATACTATTTTATCTATCTTAACAATTGAGTTATGGTTTAAAATTTTTGTTGATAATAGGAGTAAGTTAAAAATTTAAAAGAATTAAGCTAGAATTGTTATCTAATTTAAATAATTTAACTATAATAAATTCACTAAATATTTTATGATTTTTTTAAAAAATATGAAAAGTTGCTAATTTGAAACAAGTTATTCAATCATTAAAAACTGGTTCTACAAAAGTTTTGGATATTCCTGTTCCTCTAACTTCAGATGGGTCACTATTGATTAAAACATCGAAGACTTTAATATCAACTGGAACCGAAAGAATGCTAGTTGAATTTGGGAAAGCGGGATGGTTAAAAAAAATTCGTCAACAACCAGATAAAGTTAAAATGGTTATGGATAAGATTTCCACAGATGGTGTGAAGTCAACAATTGAAACAGTATTGCATAAATTAGATCAACCTTTACCTTTAGGTTATTGCAATGTTGGTATTGTAAATGAAATTGGTTCTGGTGTAAAAAATTTTAGAAAAGGTGATAGAGTAATTTCAAATGGCAAACATGCTGAATTTGTAAATGTCCCAAAGAATCTTTGTGTAAAAGTACCAAATAAAGTCTCAGATGACGAAGCTTCTTTTACAGTACTTGGAGCGGTGGCTTTGCAAGGTATACGTCTAGTTAATCCAACTTTAGGTGAAACTATAGTCGTTACAGGACTTGGTTTAGTTGGTTTAATGACTGTCCAGTTATTAAGAGCAAATGGATGTAGGGTCCTTGGATTAGACTTTGATAAAGATAAGCTTTCACTTGCAAAAAAGTTTGGGGCAGAAGTGGTAGATTTAAGTAGTGAAGATCCACTAATTAAAGCTGATTTATTTTCGCGTGGACGGGGTGTTGATGCTGTAATTTTAACTGCCTCGACTACCAGTGAAAAACCAATTCATCAAGCAGCACAAATGTGTAGAAAATGCGCTCGAATAGTGTTGGTTGGTGTAACAGGATTAAAATTATCTAGAGAAGATTTTTATAAAAAAGAGCTAAAATTTCAAGTTTCTGCATCTTATGGACCTGGTCGTTATGACCCAAATTATGAAGATAAAGGCCATGATTACCCTGTAGGTTATGTTAGGTGGACAGAGCAACGTAATTTTGAGGCAGTATTGGACATGATAGCATCGGGCGCACTAGATTTAAAACCATTAATATCTCATCACTTCAATATTAATGAAGCTGAAAAAGCTTATGAGCTAATAAGCAGTTCTAAGCCTTCGCTAGCCATATTACTTTCATACTCTGGATTAGAAACAACAAAAAATAAAAGAAAAATTTCTTTTTTTAATGATGAAAACACTAAAGAAGCGTATAAAAGTAAACCAAATAGAAAAATAAATGTAAGTTTTCTGGGTGCGGGGAATTATGCAACATCTAGATTAATTCCAGCTTTTAAAAAGGCAGGAGTAGATTTAAGATATATAACATCTAATGAAGGTGTTAGTGGCGTTCATGCAGGAATTAAATATGGTTTTTCTGAAACTACAACCGATAACAGTTTTGTATTTAATGATAAAATTACTGATACGATAGTTATAACTACTCCTCATAATAGTCATGCAGATTTTGTTATGAAAGCAATAAAAGCAAAAAAACATGTGTTCGTTGAAAAACCATTATGTCTTTCAATAAATGAATTAAATAAGATAAAATCCATATATTCACCATCAAAAATTCTAATGGTTGGTTTCAATCGGCGCTTTTCACCTCAAATTAAAAAAATGAAAAGTTTGTTAGATACAGTCAATAATCCAAAATCAATCCTAATGACTGTAAACGCTGGTGAAGTTCCAAATGAAAATTGGACACAAGATTTAGATATTGGTGGAGGGCGTATTATTGGTGAAGCTTGTCATTTTATTGACTTGCTGCGATTTTTAGTTGGGAAAAAAATAACCAAATATCAAATAGAACACATGGATAGTTTAACGAAAGATACTGCATCTATTCAATTAAATTTTGAAGATGGTTCAATCGGCACAATTCACTATTTCTCTAATGGCTCGAAATCTTTTTCTAAAGAAAGATTAGAAGTTTTTACGGCTGGTAGAATCTTGCAACTTGATAACTTTCGAAAATTAAGAGGTTATGGCTGGCCAGGATTTAAAAAAATGAATTTGTGGCAACAAGATAAGGGTCAAGAAGCTTGTGTTAAAGCTTTTGTAAATGCCCTCTTAAAAAGGGATGTTTCTCCAATATCAATAGAAGAAATTTACGAAGTAAGCAAAATATGTATACAACTATCAAGTCAATAAAATATTGATTTCACTTTACTTCCATACAATAAGATTTTTAAAATTTAAGCAAATCTATTATAGGCTTTTATATTACTTAACAAAGCCAAATATTGATCACCATGTAAACCTAAATTTAAGGTTGACAAAGAATCTCTTTCTTTTACCTGTTAAAAAAAAATCAAGCTTATCAAAGAATAATATATTTACATTCTTTAACATATCCAAGTCTTTATCTAAAATTGGTTGGAATGGACATAAAGATTGTGTCTCTTATTTATGGCGATATAACCAACATTACTTTGATGATTTGAATTCAACGAAAGCCTTTGAACATAGAATATCACACAATCAATTGCTGGAAATTTGGATAGATGAAAATAAGGTTGGTGAAGGAGTTGGATGGGAACCTTATCCAACCTCACTAAGGATTGTTAATTGGATTAAATGGAGTTATGCAGGAAACAGATTGTCAAAATCTTGCAGAAAAAGTTTATTTCTCCAAGCACGATGGCTAAATACAAGAATTGAGTGGCATATCCTCGGAAACCATTTATTTGTAAATGCCAAAGCTCTTGTTTTTTCTGGCCTTTTTTTTTCAAGTTTTGAATCTGATATTTGGCTAAAAAAAGGATTAAAAATTATTAATCATGAACTTAAAGAACAAGTTTTAGCCGATGGTGGTAATTTTGAAAGAAGTCCTATGTATCATGCAATGTTTTTAGAAGATGTTCTTGATTTAATTAATATTTCAAAAGTTTATCCTAAAATTATTAAAGAGTTAGAAGTTAATGAATGGAAAAAAATTTCAGTTGAAATGTTAAATTGGTTAGCAACAATGACACATCCTGATGGTGGCATCTCTTTTTTTAATGATGCCGCCTTAGAAATAGCTCCTAATTTAAACGATTTAAAAAAGTATGCTTCAAGACTGGGAGTTTATAGTAGTTTTCAAAATTTTAATAAAATCACTCATTTAAAAGATAGTGGTTATATCAGATTAACTTCTAAAGATGCGGTTTTAATGTTTGATGTTGCTCCTGTTGGACCAGACTATCTTCCAGGTCATGCTCATGCTGACACTTTATCATTCGAAATTTCTTTGTTTGGACAAAGGTTAATAGTTAATGGAGGTGTATCAGAATATAGTACTGGTTCAGTTAGAGAATATGAACGAAGTACAAAGGCTCATAATACTGTAGAAATTAATAATCAGAACTCTTCTGAGGTATGGGGTAGTTTTCGTGTGGCGAGACGTGCATACCCATGTGACTTAAAAATTAATGAGTTTGAAAATATAATAGATATTAAATGTTCTCATAATGGATATAAAAGACTTTCAGGAAAACCAATTCATAAACGTAATTTAAAGTTTTATAAGACTTCAATAATAATTAGTGATTACATAGAGGGATCTTTTAAAAATGCTTATGCTTACTTTCATTTTCATCCATCTATCAAAATTTTTAAAAAATCTGTTAGAGAATGGGAGATAGAAACTATTAATGGACGACAAGTGGTTTTTAATGTAAAAAAAGGTACCTCAATAATTGACTCAAGTTATTATTCACCCGAGTTTGGTAAGAGACTGAAAATAAAATCCTTAAAAGTAGCTTTGGACAAAAAAACTGGATCATGCATTGAAGTTATTTGGTAAATTTTATTATATTGGAACATCAACAAATAATTCTGAAAATATGTCATGAGTAATTTTCAAATAAAAAAAGTACATGATTTTTGGAACTCAGATTCCTGTGGTGAAAGATATGCATATGGTGATACTAAAACTAAGCAATTTTTAAATGAAAAAATAAATCGATACAAGCTAGAGCCTTATATTGAAACATTTGCAAATTTCCCAGTTTTTAAAAATAAAGACGTTTTAGAAATTGGTGTGGGTTTTGGTTGTGACCATAGTCAGATTGCTAGTCAAAAACCAAAATCATTAATTGGAATAGACTTAACCGATAGAGCAATCTACAACACAAAAATTAGACTTGAAATATTAAAATTAAAAACTACTTTAAAAATTGACAATGCAGAACAACTTTCTTTTAAAGATGAATCTTTCGATTTTGTTTACAGTTGGGGTGTTTTACATCATTCACCAGATACTCAAAAGTGTTTCAATGAAGTGCATAGGGTATTAAGACCAGGAGGTACAGCAAAAATAATGATTTATCATAAATATTCACCTGTAGGATGGATGTTGTGGATTAAGTATGGGCTTTTAAAATTAAAACCATTGAAAGACTTAAAAAGCATTTATGCTGAATATTTAGAATCACCAGGCACTAAAGCGTATACAATTAAAGAAGCGTATGATTTAACTAAATTATTCTCACATAAAGATATAAAAATTCAGATTAGCTTTGCTGATATGTTAGAAGGTGATGTTGGTGTTCGTCATAAAGGTTTGCTGTTAAGTTTAGCTAGATTTTTTTATCCAAAATTACTGATTAAAGCAATCGCAATTTTTTTTCCTATAGGTTTGTATTTACTTATAACTGTTAAGAAATAAATGATTAAAAAAAAGATTATGTTAGTTTTTGGAACAAGGCCTGAGTGTATAAAAATGGCACCACTTGTTCATAATCTAAAAAAACAGTCAAATCATTTTGATGTAAAAGTGTGTGTGACATCACAACATAGAGAGATGTTAGATCAAGTATTAGATGTTTTTGACATTAAGCCAGATATTGATTTAAATTTAATGAGGGAAGATCAAGATTTATCAAGTTTGACATCATTAATTTTAAATGAAATGCAAGGTGTATTTTCTAAATATTTACCTGATGCAGTTTTGGTTCACGGTGATACAACAACAACCCTTGCTTCTTCTATGGCAGCTTTTTATTCATCTATTCCTATAGGCCATGTTGAGGCTGGACTTAGAACATATAATTTAAAGGCTCCCTTTCCAGAAGAATTTAATCGTCAGACAACTAGTAAAATTGCTAATTGGCACTTCGCACCTACCAATTTAAGTAAAAATAATTTATTATCTGAAGGAGTGGATGAAGATAAAATAATAGTAACAGGTAATACTGTAATTGATGCGTTACAATGGGTTTTAAAAAGAATTGAGAATGATGGAGCTCGTAAGGATAAGTTAAAACTAATTCTAAATTCTCATTTATCATTTAATTTTCAAAAAGAAACTTTTGTTTTGATTACAGCTCATAGAAGAGAAAACTTTGGAAACGGTTTTTTACAAATTTGTTCTGCTATAAAAGAACTGGCTTTAAAATATCCAAAAATACATTTTGTATATCCCGTACATCTTAATCCAAATGTAAGAAAACCTGTTTTTGAAAAACTAAATGGATATGAGAATATACATTTAATAAGTCCCTTAGAATATGAGCCTTTTGTTTATTTATTGAGACATTCACATTTAGTTTTGACTGATAGTGGAGGCATACAAGAAGAAGCTCCGAGCTTAGGTAAACCTGTATTGGTAATGCGTGAAATTACAGAGCGACCAGAAGCCATTAAAGCTGGCACTGTAGAAATAGTTGGCTCCGATTCAAATCGGATTATTCAAGCTGTTTCTCGCTTACTTGAAGATGATACTCTCTATCAAACTATGTCTCAAGCTCATAATCCTTATGGAGATGGATTGGCATGTAATAGAATAATTAATGTTTTAAGAGAGACTTCATAGGACTGAAATTATGAGAATAAAAACTATATGTGTCATTGGTCTTGGTTATATAGGACTACCTACTGCAGCTCTTCTTGCAAACAAAGGTTTTACTGTATATGGAGTTGATATTAATCAAGAAGTTGTGTCATCAATTAATAAAGGTGAAATACATATTATTGAACCTGATCTTAGTAAATTTGTAAAGTCAGCAATTTCTTCAGGAAAATTAAAAGCCTTTAACAAAATACAAACAAGTGATGTATATATGATTTGCGTACCAACACCGCTTTTTGAGAATGGAGATATCCCTAAACCAAATATTGATTTCATATTATCTGCTACAAGAAATATCAGTAAACATTTAAAACCTGAAGATTTAGTTATTTTAGAGTCTACTTCTCCAGTAGGTACAACTGAAAAAATACAAAAACTATTATACGAAACTGGAGTAAATGTTAAAGAAATTCACATTGCTTATTGCCCGGAGCGAGTGTTACCAGGAAAAATAATGACTGAGTTAATAGAGAATGACCGAATTGTTGGAGGCATTACTCCAGCTTCTACAAAAAAGATTAAAGAATTTTATAGTTTATTTGTAACAGGTAATATTTTAGAGACGGACGTAAAAACAGCTGAGATGAGCAAATTAGTTGAGAACTCTTTCAGAGACTTAAATATTGCATTCGCTAATGAACTTTCTATTATCTGTGATAATAAAGGGATTAATGTATGGGAATTAATTAGATTGGCTAATAAACATCCACGGGTAAATATATTAGAACCTGGAACAGGTGTAGGAGGACATTGTATTGCTGTAGATCCTTGGTTTATAATTTCCCAAGATAGTATAAACACAAAACTAATTCGTATGGCTCGCAATGTTAATGATTACAAAACTAGTTGGGTTATAGATAAAATTAAATTTGAAGCGTCCAAACACCTTTCTAAGAATAAAAGCAGACCTAAAATAGCTTGCTTAGGATTAACATTTAAACCAGATATTGACGATTTAAGAGAATCAAAAGCCTTGAAAGTAGCTGAAACTTTATTGAGAGACGGTTTTGAAGTAATAGCCATAGAGCCAAACATCAATACACATAAATCTCTACCATTGTGGAAACTTTCAGAAGCAATTGGAAATTCTGACATAATATGCATATTAGTAAAGCATAAAGAGTTTTTGCAACCTGAAGTAAAAGAGAAATTAAAATTATATGGAGCTCTCGATTTTTGTGGAGCACTTTATAGATAAACATGCGTATTTTATTATTGAGCTTTTCTTATCCACCAGATATTGGGCCAGGCTCTTTGAGAGCTAAGAGTATTGTTGACGCACTTTTAAAAGTAGGTCCTTCTGCACTTAAAATAAAAGTAATAACAACCATGCCAAATCGTTATAACACCCTAGAAATTTCAGCTTCTCGATATGAAAGAAATAAAAAAGTTTCTATTCAAAGAATTAACTTACCTAAACACAAAAATGGCATTTTTGGTCAAGCAAAAGCCTTTATTTCATATGCATTAGCAGTTAGAAAGTTAATATCAAGTGAGAAATTCGATATTATTGTTGCTACATCTTCACGTTTAATGACTGCTAGTTTAGGCGCATGGGTTTCTAAGAAGACAAAGTCAAAACTTTATTTAGATATTCGTGATTTATTTACTGACACTATGGATAGTATACTTAAAAATAAACCTCTACGTATTTTTATGCCTTTCTTCTACATTTTAGAAAATTGGACGATTAAATCTGCTAAAAAATTGAATGTAGTTTCTCCTGCATTTGTAAATCATATTATAAAAATTTCACCTAATTTATCCCCATCAACTTATACTAATGGAGTTGATAAATTATTTTTAGGACAAAATTATTCGACAAAGAAAAAAAAAATAAAACCTTTAATTCTCTATATAGGTAATATCGGATTTGGTCAGGGGTTGCATAAGATTTTGCCTAAAGCGTCTATGGAATTTAAAGAAATAAATTTTAAATTGATTGGTGATGGAAGTGCAAAAAAAATATTAACTGACAACAGATTATTTAGATTACAAACAAATGTAGAAGTATTAAAACCACTTAAACGGAATGAATTAATTAAAGAATACAAAAATGCAGATATTTTATTTCTTCACTTGAATGACTATAAAGCATTTCATAAAGTTTTACCTTCAAAGATTTTTGAATACGCGGCTACTGGCAAACCTATACTAGCAGGTGTTACAGGTTTTGCTGGAAAATTTTTAAAAAATTATGTTAAAGGTGTGGAAATCTTTTATCCTGGGGATATCAATGGTATGAAGTTGGGACTGCAAAGATTATTAAATGGGCCTAATATAATAGACAGAACGGATTTTTGTAAAAACTACTCTAGAGAAAAAATTATGAAAAAGTTATCTGAGGATATTTTGTCTTTATATTGAATAAAGTTAAGACAAAAAATAATTAATCTTATCAATTGAAATAATCCGCAAAGTGTTCCATAAATCTCTAATTAATTTTGAGTTTAATACATGAAAAAAATTTGTGTAACAGGAGCTAATGGTTTTATAGGAAAATCACTATGTAAAACGTTACTTTCATTAAACAAAACGGTTCGAGGGTTTGTTAGATCTTTGAACACGAATACTGACCCTCCTGAAATTGAATTAATATCAATTGGGAATATATCTTCAAAAACAAATTGGAAAGATCAAATACGTGGCTATGACTGTATTGTCCACTGTGCTGGACAAGTTCATTTTATCAAAGATAAAATAGATTTAGAAACTTATCATTTAGTAAATTCAGAGGGTACCAAACGTCTTGCAGAGCAAGCAGTTGAAGCCGGTGTAAAAAGATTAGTTTTTTTAAGCACCGTGAAGGTAAATGGAGAAAGTACAGTTAGAGCAGAAAATTTTAGAATTTTTACTCACAAAGATAAACCAGATCCCCAAGATCCTTATTCAAGATCAAAATTTGAAGCTGAGAATGCATTATGGGAAATAGCTTCAAAAACAAACCTAGAAGTAGTTGTAGTGCGTTTACCATTGGTCTATGGTTATAATGTAGAAGGTAACTTAAAACGCCTAATGAAATTAATCAATTTTGGTCTTCCACTTCCTTTTTCTCTTATTAAAAATAAAAGATCACTTATTTGCATTGATAATTTAGTAGATGTGTTAATCTGCTGTATTGAGCATCCTAAGGCAAAAGGAAATACTTTTTTAGTATCTGATGATGAAGACCTTTCAACACCTGATTTACTAAGATTTCTTGCATCTGAAATGAAAATTTCTTTATGTTTATTTCCATTTCCAATTTCAATGTTAAAAATTCTTGGCTTTATCACAGGAAATTCTAATGAAATTAATCGTTTAGTTGGATCACTTCAATTAGATATCAGTTACACAAAAAAAACTTTAAATTGGTTTCCTCCAGTAACGCTTCGTGATGGAATAAAAAAAATGGTTAATGGACGATGATACGTTTGTTTGATTTTATATTTTCTCTTATAGGTTTAATTATTTTGTCACCATTAATAATTTTGTTATGGATTATAGGAATATTTGAAAATGGATCCCCAATATTTTTACAAGAACGTATTGGTTATAATCAAAAACTTTTTAGATTAATTAAATTTAGAACTATGAGAATGAATACAAAAACAGCGGCAACACATCTTATAGATAATTCTATGATTACTTCA
>MDTB01151228.1_pt1 | contig 11816 bp, 11 predicted proteins | sample 811161 | NCBI WGS metagenome assembly MDTB01 (sample SAMN05326650, study PRJNA326480) | marine metagenome | isolation source: seawater | place: Mediterranean Sea | collected 2009
GCATTAGGAGGTCGTGCAGCCGAGAAAGTTATTTTTAATAAAATCTCTACTGGAGCGCTGAGTGATTTAGAAAAAGTTACCCGCCAAGCCAAAGCAATGGTATCAGTTTACGGATTAAATGACACTCTTGGGAATATTACTTATTATGATTCCTCTGGACAATCCGATTATAGCTTTTCAAAACCATATTCTGAAGAAACAGCTCAAGTAATTGACAAAGAAATTTCAAAAATTATTGAAAAACAGTATAACCGTGCAATTGGGCTTCTAAAGAATTCAAAAGACAAACTAAAACAGCTCGCAGAGCGATTATTAGAAAAAGAAGTTATTTTTAAAGACGATTTGGAAAATATTTTAGGGAAAAGACCTTTTAAAACGAATAATGAAAAAATTGAAGAAGCAAAGTCGCTAAATAAAAAATGATTTAGGTCATGGGAATATGGAATAAGCTTTTTGGAAAAAAACTGACATCAAAGCCAGAAAAAAGCCCTTATTTTCCTGAGACCGAAGGCCCTTTAGACATTGCTTTTGCAAAAAGATTTACAGGCCAGGGTGGGTTTTTTCTCTACAATGACACTTCGAATCTCGTTTTAAAAAATTTCAAAGAAATTTGCAAGGAAAACAACTGGGAACAAAGCGAAATAATCTCTCTTAACCAAAAACTCTCACAACGATTTAATGTTGATTGTATTGATCAATCAACAGGAAAATTAGGTCATTTTAAAGCAATCTTAATTCAATGTGAGTTTTTAATAAGTAATACTGGGAAAATATTATTAAGTAATAATCAAATTAATCACTTCAAAATAAAAGCACTCCCAAAAACTATAATTGTATCTGCAGATGTTAGTCAGATCACAAGAGACGTAAGTCAAGGAATGACTAAGTTAAAAAACAAATACTCCGATACCATTCCAACCAACATAACCACTTTAAACATAAAAAGAGAAGATGCAAACGATAATAAAAATCAAACCCAGCAGACTAGCTCAAAAAACATATATTTGTTGCTAGAAGATTATTAAGCTATGAAAGAATTGATTATAAGGAGCATATCTGGATTTCTCTATGCGGCTCTAATCATTTCAGCAGCTCTTATTTCAGATTTTTTTTTTATTATAGTTGTGTTTATTTTTTCCTCTTTAGCTCTTTATGAATTCCAGAAATTAATACAATATAAAAGTCCTGTTCCATTTATTTTATTTGGAGTCATAGTGTATCAATTTTTCTATCAAAATTTAAACTCTTATTTACACCAAAGCTTAATTATAGCTTGCATTGGAATAAATTTTTTGCTTACCTATTTCTTGTTTAAAAATAAAAAAATAAATCCTTTACCTTTACAGAAAAGTGGATTAACAATTTTTTACATAGTGGCATCTGGATATTTTATTATTGCTACTTCTTCTCTTGACTCATCTTTTAAAAATGGTGTTTCAATAAGCATATATCTTCTTATTTGGATTAACAATAGTTTTGCATATCTATTCGGAAAAAGTTTAGGTAAAAGACTATTATTTCCAGATATCTCGCCAAAAAAAACCTGGGAAGGATTTTGGGGAGGTGCATTGATATGCTTTTTGGTCAGCTTTATTTTAATTCCTTATCATCCAGTATACCCCTATTGGACTTTCCCTATTTTGGCTATAATTACAACAATAACTTCGTCTGTAGGTGATTTAATTCAATCAAAATTTAAACGCCAAGCAAAAGTTAAAGATAGTGGCTCATTAATTCCAGGTCACGGGGGGTTTTATGATCGTATGGATAGCGTACTATTTACGGCTCCATTTGCTTATTTATTTTTAATGCTAGTCAACCATGTTTCATAAAGAAGGATATCAAATTATTATCACATCATTTATCCTTGTTGCAGTAATTGCAGTTTTGGCTGAATACAAAATTTCCTTAGAATGGTTAAGAATGATAGTTCAAGTCACAATGGTAATTTTATTAATTTTAATTCTACAGTTTTTTAGAAATCCAAAACGAATTACTCCAATAAATGATAAACACCTAATTGCCCCAGTTGATGGAAAAGTTGTGATTGTAGAAGAAGTTTTTGAAAAAGAATATTTTAAAGATAAGCGTCTTCAAATATCTATTTTTATGTCTCCTTTAAATGTTCATGTTACTCGTTACACAATGAGTGGTTTTGTTAAGTTTAGCAAATATCACCCTGGGAAATATTTAGTGGCTTGGCATCCAAAATCCTCAGAACTTAATGAAAGAACTACAGTTGTAATTAAAAATGACAAATTCGGGGAAATACTATATCGTCAAATAGCAGGAGCAGTTGCGCGCAGGATAGTTAATTACGCTGAGATAGGAAAAAAGGTTGTACAAGGAGAAGATGCTGGATTCATTAAATTCGGATCTCGAGTAGACCTCTTTTTACCTGTAGAGACAACTATCGATGTAAAAGTAAATGATACTGTAAAAGGAGGAGTTCAAAAAATTGCTCATCTTGCTTAAAACGATTCAAGATTCTTTTCAATCAGGGAAATTTTTTCTCTGGTATCTGACGCCTTTTTTTGCTCTAAATCAATAACTTTTTTTGGTGCATTTGCAACGAAACGTTCGTTTGAAAGTTTCTTTTCGACCGAGGCTAAAAATCCTTTATAATAATTAAGTTCATGAATTAATTTTTGCTTCTCTGATTCCGGATCTTCTATTATATTGGTTGGAATAAAAAATTCTAAATTATTAATTCTAAAACTTCCTCCAACAAAATCTTTGGGAGGAATGGAATAATTAATCTCTGATATTCCTCCTAATTTTAATATAGCAGATTCAAAGCTTATTTTTTTCTTATCTGTATTAATATGAATTGTTATCTGTTCTTTATGTGAAATATTTTTTTCGTTTCTAAAATTTCTTATACCCCCAATAATTTGTTTAACCAATTCAAAATCATTAATGTATTTTTCATTAAATTTTTGAGCCTCAGGCCATGCAGAAACTGTAAGTGCCTCATCTGATTTTCGATTGGCAATAAAATGCCAAAGTTCTTCAGTTAAGAAAGGCATAAACGGATGGAGAATTCTTAAGTTTTTCTCAAATAAATTGATCACTTTATTATAGGTTTGGTGATCAATTGGTTGACCATATTCAGGTTTTATAAGTTCTAATAGCCATGAACAAAAATCCTCCCACACAAGTTTGTATATAGACATTAAAGAGTCAGAAATTCTGTATTTTTCAAAGTTTTCGTCGACCCAAGTAAGTGTTTTTTCAAAATTGTTTTCATACCACTCAATCGCTTCACTAGCCCCTTTTGGTACCCTTAAACTTTCTTCAATTTCCCAGCCCTCTATCAAACGGTAAGCATTCCAAATTTTATTAGCAAAGTTTTTTCCTTGCTGGCACAAAGACTCATCAAATAGCAAATCATTCCCTGCAGCGGAACTAAGCATTAGTCCAACTCTAACTGCATCAGCACCGTAGTCCTCAATAAGCTTTAATGCATCAGGAGAATTTCCCAATTGTTTAGACATTTTTCTCCCTTTTTTATCTCTCACTAAGCCAGTAAGATATACATTAGAAAAAGGCTTTTCGCCTCTAAAGGCATACCCAGACATAATCATCCGGGCCACCCAAAAAAACAAAATATCGGGCCCTGTTACTAAATCTTGAGTTGGATAATAGTACTGTATTTCTTTATTTTCTGGATTTCGAATACCATCAAAAACAGAAATAGGCCATAACCATGATGAAAACCAAGTATCTAAAACATCTTCGTCTTGATAAATATCATCTAGAGTTAAACTAATATTTCCACTTTTTATCTTAGCTTTTTCCAATGCCTTAAGATCATCTAAAGCAACTACATAATCTTCCCTGCTATTTCCATAATAATAAGCTGGAATTCGTTGACCCCACCAAAGTTGCCTGGAAATATTCCAATCACGAATATTCTCCATCCAATGACGGTAGGTACTTTTAAATTTTTCAGGTAACAGTTCTATGTCAGTTGAATTTAGAACCCCATCTATTGCGGGCCTAGCTAGTTCTTTCATTTTTAGGAACCACTGATCAGATAAACGAGGTTCCACAACGACCTTTGTTCTCTCAGACACCCCAACTTTATGTACATGGGGCTCTGTTTTGATTAAAAACTGCTGAGACTCTAAATCGAAAGCAATAATCTTTCTTGCTTTGAAACGATCTAAGTCCTTATATGCTCCACCATTTTTATTTATAGTTCCATCTGGATTGAAGATGTCAATAACTTCAAGTTGGTGCTTTTCACCTAAAAGTTTATCATTAAAGTCATGAGCAGGTGTAACCTTTAAACAGCCAGTTCCAAAATCCATTGCGACATAATCGTCCTCTATGATAGGAATTGCACGATTTATTAATGGGACGTAAACTTTTTTCCCTTTTAAGTGTGAATAACGATCATCTTCGGGATGAATGCAAACTGCTGTATCTCCCAATAAGGTTTCTGGTCGTGTTGTTGCTACAATTATTTTTTCATCACTATCCACAACTTGGTAGGCAATATGATAAAGATTTCCATTTTTTTCTTCAAAAAGTACTTCTTCATCGGAAAGTGTAGTTTGAGCTTCTGGATCCCAATTTACCATTCGAAATCCTTTATAAATTAATCCTTCATCATGAAGCTTCTCAAAAACCTGAAGCACGGACTCTGTCATTTCGGGATCCAAAGTAAACTTTGTTCGATCCCAGTCACAACTGCAGCCTAATTTTTTTAATTGTTCCAAAATTACTCCTCCAAATTCTTCTGTCCAATCCCATGCATGATTCATAAATTCTTCTCGAGTCAAATCGCTTTTCTGGATTCCTTCAGATTTTAATTTATCAACTACTTTTGCTTCTGTAGCAATAGAAGCATGATCAGTTCCTGGTACCCAACAAACATTATAACCTCTCATTCTCGCACGGCGAATAATTATATCTTGAAGAGAATTGTTCAACATGTGTCCCATGTGCAACACACCCGTAACGTTTGGAGGTGGTATAACTATGGTATATGGCTCTCGCTTGTCAGGTATAGATTTGAAAAATTTTTTTTTCTGCCAAAAGGCATACCACTTATCCTCTATTTTCTTTGCATCAAATTTGGAAGGTATTTCCATGTAAAATTTTTACTCTAGATTTGTTTTACAAAAGTAGGAACACTAATGTTATAAACATAATACTCTTTAATAAAGAAAAATTTATTTTTTTAACTAAATCCTTTTTATGAAAACAACGAAATACCTATATTTTTTTTTCATTTTTAGCCTTTCGATCTATGCTCAAAAAAAGTCTCCACAAATAGAATTCAAGAGCACCGTCATTGACTATGGAATAATAGAAAATGGAAGCGATGGAGAGCGTATTTTTAATTTTAAAAATATCGGAAATGAAGAATTAATTATTACTAACGTTCAATCCAGTTGCGGATGTACTATTCCAAAAAAACCTGACGCTCCGATTGGCCCTGGTAAATCTGGTGAGATTATTGTTCGATATGACACTAAAAGAGTAGGGCCTTTTAGAAAAACAATCAGAGTATATACTAATCAAAAAAACAATCAAATTGTTGAATTGAAACTTAAAGGTTCTGTACTCCCAATCCAATAAAAGTTCTTAGAATCTTTTTAGGTAACCTGTTGAATTTTTTGTGGTTTAAAATTGTGGTTGATGGTAAAAAAAACTGTTATTTTTGCATCTTTAATTGTATCATGCCTCTACTATCAAAAAAAGGAATCGACCTTCCAACCTCACCAATCAGAAAACTTGTTAAATTTTCTGATAAAGCTAAAGAAAAGGGAGTAGAAGTACTTCATCTTAACATTGGACAACCAGATATTGCAGCACCCAAAGAAGCCATCGAGGCTGTAACAAGTTCAAATTTAAATTTATTACCATATGGCTCTTCGCAGGGAAGTTTATCTTATAGGGAAAAACTAGTCGGCTATTATAGTAAACATAATATAAATATCACTTTGGATGATATTATAGTGACTACAGGTGCAAGTGAAGCACTGACATTTGCACTAAATGTGATTTGTGATGCAAACGATGAGATTATTATTCCTGAGCCATTTTATGCAAATTATAATGGTTTTGCTAGTGCTTCAAGTATTCATGTTGTACCCGTAATCTCTCAATTTAACTCTCAATTCCAGCTTCCAGCAATGGTGAATATTAATGAAAAGATTACACCTAAAACTAAAGCTATTCTATTATGTAACCCTAGTAATCCAACAGGATATGTTTACAGTAAAAAAGAAATTGATACCTTATGTGAACTTGCATTAAAACATGATATTTTCTTAATTGTTGATGAAGTTTATAGAGAGTTTATTCATGGTGGCGAACCCCATTATTCTGTTTTGAGTAATCAAAGGTTTAGTCAGCACACAGTGATGATTGACTCTGTGTCTAAAAGATATAGCATGTGTGGTGCTCGTGTTGGTTCAATAGTTTCTAAAAATAATGCATTTATTAAAAACGTATTGAAATTTGCTCACCTTCGGCTTTCACCCCCAACCTATGCCTTATTGGCAAGTGAAGCGGCACTTTCAGCTCCAGAAAGCTATTTAGAGGGGGTAATAAATGAATATACCGCCAGAAGAAATACACTCATCAAACAATTGGAGCAAATCCCTTATGTTGAGGTTTCAAAACCTATGGGGGCCTTTTACTGCATAGTTAAATTACCTGTAAAAGACGCTGAAGACTTTTCAAAATTTTTATTGACAGACTTTAATCTAAATAATCAAACTGTAATGTTAGCTCCCGCAAAAGGCTTTTACTCATCACCTAATGTCGGACTTAATGAAGTTAGAATAGCATTTATTTTAGATCAGAAAAAACTTATTTTAGCAGCAACTATTTTAGAAAAAGCATTGGAAGCCTACAAGAAATTTGTAAATTGAAAAATGCCCCAATTTAAAGAGAACTTTTCTTTAAAGCCCTACAACACTTTTGGGATTGAAGTCCAAACAAAATACTTTTACAAAGTATTTGACACCCTTGAGCTCAAAGAAATTCTTGAAAGAAATAAAAATCTCCCATTTAATGTTTTAGGAGGTGGAAGTAATATTCTTTTTACTGAAGACTTCAAAGGACTCACCCTACTTATCGACAATAAAGGAATAGAAGTTTTACATGAAACCTCAAAAACTGTGACTGTTGAAGTGCAAGCAGGAGAAAACTGGCATGAATTTGTTTTATGGTGTTTGGATAATAATTATGGTGGTGTTGAAAATTTAGCTCTGATTCCCGGGAGTGTTGGAGCAGCCCCAATTCAAAATATTGGAGCTTATGGAGTTGAATTGTCATCAGTTTTTAAATCCTGTAAAGCTTTTAACATCAATACACTTGAGGAAGAATTAATTGAAAAAAAAGATTGTGAATTCAATTACAGATCATCAGTTTTTAAAACTCATCAAAAAAGAAAATATATTATTACATCAGTATGTTTTAAACTTCAAAAATTTCCACATCAAATAAAAATTGATTACGGTTTGATAAAAACCCAATTTGAGCAAAACTACCTTCCTGATATTAGAGAGGTTGCAAAAGCTGTAATAGCAATTCGCGAATCCAAACTTCCAAATCCAAAAAAAATAGGTAACTGCGGCAGTTTTTTTAAAAATCCCTTAATTTCTATAGCTCACTATGAACTACTTAAACTAACTTATCCTGAACTCCCTTCCTACCCTAATTATGACAAACATGTTAAAGTCCCTGCCGCTTGGCTAATAGATAAATTGGGATTTAAAGGTATTCGTAATGGTGATGCTGGTGTCCACAAAAACCAAGCATTAGTTCTTGTTAATCATGGGAAAGCTGAAGGCAAAGAAATCTTAAATCTTGCAAAAAAGATTCAATTAAAAGTAAAAGAGACTTTTAATATCTCTTTAGAAACGGAAGTAAATATTATCTAAGACCTATTCCTTTTGCTTAGAGTCCATGAAAAAAGTTACAGGACCATCGTTTTCCAAAGACACTTGCATCATTGCTCCAAAAGATCCAGTTGCAACATTTGACTCTAAAATAGAATTAGCCTTTTGAATAAAATACTCATAAAGAGGAATAGCATGTTCGTGATTTGAAGCTCTCATATATGAAGGACGGTTCCCTTTTTTTGTTGCTGCCATTAGTGTAAACTGACTCACTACCATTAACTCTCCTTCAACATCTAGTAAAGATTTATTCATAACTCCTTTTTTGTCATGAAAAATTCGCAGATTAATTATTTTATTTACCAACCAATCAACATCCTCAATTTCGTCAGCCTTTTCAATCCCAAGTAATACTACGATTCCTTGACCAATTCCATCACCTTGGCTTTCTTTAATTTTAACCCTAGCCTTTCTGACTCTTTGTAAAACAACTCTCATAATAATTTTATTTAACGATAAGTCGTATCATTTTTTAATATTTGTAAATAATTTTTATATCTCGTCTCTGATACTTCCCCAGCATCAAAAGCACTTATAACAGCACATCCAGGTTCACTTTGATGTAAGCAATTATGAAATTTGCATATGGGTTTTAATTTTTTAAATTCTGGAAAATAATTTCCAACTTCATCAGCTTTCATATTAACTATACCAAAGCCTTTTATTCCAGGAGTGTCTATTAACTTTATTCCATTAGGCAAGTCAAACATTTCAGCAAAAGTGGTGGTATGTGTTCCCTGTTGATGTTGATATGATATGGAAGCTGTTTTTAAATTCAAATCTGGTGCTAAGTAGTTTATTAGGGTTGACTTCCCAACACCACTGTGCCCTGAAAATACACTTACCTTATTTTTCATAATACTCTCAATTTCATCAATATTATGACCTTCAGTAGCTGAAATTTTTAATGTCCGGTATCCAATTTTTTTATATATAGCTGCCAAATCATTAATCTCCTTCTTTTGTTCTGAAGAATAGGTGTCCAGTTTATTAAAAACTAAAATAGATGGGATTTGATAAGCTTCTGCTGTAACTAAAAATCGATCTATGAAAGCAACGAATGTCGGAGGATTGTTCAAGGTGACCAGCAAAAATAATTGATCAATATTTGATGCTATAATGTGAGTTTGTTTTGAAAGATTTACAGATTTACGAACAATGTAATTTTGTCTTTGTTCGATTTCTACTATTGTTCCTTTTGGTTCTTTTGTTTGGTTATCAACTTCAAAAATCACATGGTCCCCAACTGCAACTGGGTTAGTACTTTTTATCCCTCTCAAACGAAATTTACCTTTAATTCTACAAGTATAAAAAATCCCTTCGGCCTTTACCATGTATGAACTTCCTGTAGATCTATAAACAAGTCCTTTTTTCAACTCTTTTTTTACAAAGAAACAGTTTTTTTTTCAGCTAATTGAATTTATTGAAGAGCATGCAAATTTGTATCTTTATAAAAAAATTAATGTCCCAAAAAACACTCTTAATGATCTTGGACGGTTGGGGAAATGCTACTGATAAAAAAGTATCAGCACATGACCAGGCTCAAACTCCTTTCATAGATTCACTTTATAAAAACTATGCTCACAATACATTAAGAACAGACGGTGTTCATGTTGGTTTACCAGAAGGACAAATGGGAAATAGTGAGGTAGGTCATATGAATTTAGGTGCAGGAAGAATTGTTTACCAGGATTTAGCAAAAATAAACTTGGTAATTGAAAATAATGGGCTTCAAAATGAAAAAGTCCTAACTGATTGTCTTGAATATGCCAAGAATAAAGAAAAAAAAGTTCATATTTTAGGCCTCTTATCAGACGGAGGGGTTCACTCTCACATCAACCATCTTGAAGGATTGCTGGATTTAATTGAAGGTTATAAACTTCCCAGGGTTTACCTACATGCTTTTACGGACGGACGTGACGTTGATCCGAAGTCAGGGAAAAAATTTGTTAATCAAATTGAAAATAATCTATTGGATAAGCGGACAAAATTTGCTTCTTTGATAGGTCGTTATTATGCAATGGATAGAGATCAACGATGGGATAGAGTTAAACTTGCATATGATCTTCTGGTTCATGGAAAAGGAACTTCATCTAATAATTTTGAAAAAAGCCTTCAAGAGAGTTATGATTTAGGAATTACAGATGAATTTATCAAACCATTAAAAAAAGAAAATACTCTAGCATTAGTGGAGCAAGGTGATGTCGTACTCTTTTTCAATTTTAGGACGGATCGTGGCAGAGAGCTCACTCAAGCGCTTTCGCAAAAAGTAATCCCAAAATATGAAATGGAACCTCTAGACCTATATTATGTTACACTCACAAATTATGATGAAACTTTCAAAGGTGTAAAAGTAGTTTTTGATAAGAATAATCTTGAAGACACACTAGGCGAAGTATTGGCTAAAGCTGGAAAAACACAAGTTCGTATTGCAGAAACAGAAAAATATCCACATGTTACATTCTTTTTTAATGGAGGAAGAGAAGTCCCTTTTATTGGAGAGGAAAGGATTTTGTGTCCCTCACCTAAAGTATCCACATACGATTTAAAACCCGAAATGAGTGCATTTGAAATACGAGATGCAATAGTTGAAAAAATTGAAAATGACTCTCCTGACTTCATTTGTCTTAATTTTGCAAATCCTGATATGGTAGGGCACACTGGAAATCTAGAAGCAGCAATCAAAGCATGCGAGGCGGTTGATCAATGTGCCGCAGATGTTTTGAATACTGCCCTAAAAAAAGACTATGCTAGTTTAGTTATCGCAGACCACGGTAATTGCGAAACCATGATTAATCCTGATGGTAGCCCAAATACTGCCCACACGACCAATCCTGTTCCGATTATTTTGGTTGATTCAGAAAAAAAGAAAATCAATTCTGGAATTTTAAGTGATATAGCCCCAACAATTCTGGATTTATTAAAGGTGGATATTCCTATAGCGATGAACAGATATTCGTTATTAGTAAAAAAATGAAAAAATTGAATAAACAGTTTTATAAAAACTTATGTTTTAGTTTTTAATATGGGATCAATAATTTTAAAATCTCTTGAACAGATTGAATTAATTCGTGAAAGTGCTCTCATTGTATCTCGAACACTAGGGGTGCTTGCTTCAGAAATTAAACCAGGTGTTACATCTTTGGAATTAGACAAGATAGCGGAAACATATATCCGAGATCAAGGCGCTGAACCAGGATTCCTAGGATTATATGACTTTCCAAATACATTATGCATAAGCCCTAATTCCCAAATTGTTCATGGGATTCCAAATGATATTCCTCTTCAAGACGGAGATATAATCTCAATTGACTGTGGCGCGCTAAAAAATGGCTTTTATGGAGACCATGCCTATACCTTTGCAGTTGGTAATATTGATACTGAAGTTGAAAAATTGCTTGAAGTTACTAAAGCATCACTTTACGAGGGTATAAAATGTTTTAAAGAAGGAAATCGTATAGGAGATTTAGGACATAAAATACAGAGTCTTTGTGAAAGTAATGGCTACGGTGTAGTTCGTGAGCTTGTAGGTCACGGATTAGGTGCTACAATGCATGAAGGTCCTGAGGTTCCCAACTATGGAAAAAGAGGAACTGGAAAAAAGTTTTTAAACGGAATGGTATTGGCAATTGAACCAATGATAAACCAAGGAACACATAGTATTAAACAGCTAAAGGATGGGTGGACTATTTTAACAGCTGATGGAAAAGTAAGTGCCCACTTTGAGCATAATGTAGCACTTCTTGATGGAAAACCCGAACTTCTTTCTAGTTTCAAATATATTTATTCCAGTTTAGGAATAAAAAGTGACGAGGAGGAAGGCTTAAGAAAAACTCCTTTAGTGTTATGAAGTTTTTACTAAATTTTTTCCCAAGAAATTGGTTAATTAAA
>MDTB01005325.1_pt1 | contig 11815 bp, 9 predicted proteins | sample 811161 | NCBI WGS metagenome assembly MDTB01 (sample SAMN05326650, study PRJNA326480) | marine metagenome | isolation source: seawater | place: Mediterranean Sea | collected 2009
GGAAGCTGAAGACACTGATCGGTACCATATTGGCCAAACTGGCAGGTAGAAAAACGGCAGATTTTCTTATTGTGATGATAAAAATTGTTGCAGACATATTACCCTACAATTGGACGTAGAAGATTGATCCACGCAATAAATTCCACCGTAGTATCTTTTAGACATAAGCAAAATAGTGTATGCGACGGACTACGAGCACGGTAAACCGAGTTCATGCCGCCTCTGTATTTTTTGTAGCGTTGATTTTCTCCACTGTCACTGGCGGAGAATATATAGGAGAAGGGAAGTAATGTCCGATAACGAATATGACGTCATTGTCGTAGGTGCCGGTAATGCCGCAATGTCTGCGGCTTTTTCAGCACACGAGCATGGAGCTAAAGCAATTATGCTTGAAAGTGCCCATGAAGACGAAGCCGGCGGCAATAGCCGCTATACCGCAGGCGCACTTCGGTTTGCTCATAACGGCTTGGACGATGTGGCTGCCCTCGTCGATCTAACTGATGACGAAAAAGAAAATAACGACTTCGGCACCTATACAACCGATCAGTTCTTCGATGACATGTTCCGCGTCACTCAGTATCGAACTGACCCGGAATTGTGTGAAATTTTGGTAACAAAGTCGAACGAAACAATGCATTGGATGCGCGAACAAGGCATGCGGTTCATGCCCATGTACGGTCGCCAAGCGTTTGAAGTCGACGGTAAGATGAAATTCTGGGGCGGTCTCGTACTCGAAGCCTGGGGCGGCGGCCCCGGTATTTGGGAAATGCAATCAAAAATTGCCAAGGACAAGGATATCCCGGTCCTCTATGAGCATCGCGTAATTGATCTGCTTTATGACGACGAAAAAGTTTATGGCGTTAAAGTAAAGCACAAAGGCGAAGTTACTGAAATGAGAGCTAACTCGGTAGTGCTTGCGTGCGGAGGGTTCGAGGCGAACTCCGACTGGCGGACCCGCTATATGGGCCCAGGCTGGGATTTAGTGAAGGTACGCGGCACCCGTCACAATATGGGCGCAGGTATCAAAATGGCACTCGACATAGGCGCGATGCCCTATGGCAACTGGTCCGGCGGACATGCGGTCGGCTGGGATCTGAACGCACCAGAATTCGGCGACCTTGCGGTCGGTGATAATTTCCAGAAACATTCCTATCCACTTGGCGTCATGGTAAACGCTAAAGGCAAACGTTTCGTTGATGAAGGCGCAGACTTCCGTAATTATACATACGCCAAATACGGTAAGGAAATTCTCAATCAGCCGGCGCAGTTCGCTTGGCAAATCTTCGATCAAAAAGTCACCAAATTGCTTCGCGACGAATATCGCATCAAGCAGATGACAAAGGTCACATCCGATACTCTTGAGGGTCTCGTAGAACAACTGGAGGGTGTTGATGCGGCGGAATGCCTGAAGACGTTGAACGAGTACAACGATGCGGTAATGGACGACGTGCGCTTTAACCCGGCCGTCCTTGACGGACGCGGCACCAAAGGATTGAGTGTGCCTAAAACCAACTGGGCTAATAAGCTTGATGAACCGCCGTATGAGGCCTATGCCATCACATGCGGCATTACCTTCACATTCGGCGGCCTTCGCATCGACGGTGAAGGGAGAGTGCTCGACACCGACCTACAATCTATACCCGGTCTTCATGCTGCAGGAGAATTAGTAGGCGGCCTATTCTACTTCAACTATGCCGGCGGCACCGGCCTGATGAATGGCTCTGTGTTTGGACGCATCGCAGGCGCAACTGCCGCAGGAATGCGGCGAAATGCCTGAAGGCTATAAATGAGGATAAAGATTTAGCGATAAATGGCTCCGCTTTTGGCCGTATCGCGGGAGCCAATTGGCCTGCTGCGACAAGCTATAATATCTAATGACAATAAAACGGCGCTCGCTAATTTCACGAGCGTCGTTTTTTATGCGTTACTCCCAACAGGATTGACTCACCCTTAGACCCCACCGCAAGATACGCATTATATAATTGGGAGTAAGAATGGACGATAAATTGTACGATGTTGTTGTCGTCGGCGGTGGAAATGCTGCGTTGTGCGCTGCGATGGCCGCGCAGGAAAATGGCGCTTGTGTTTTGATACTCGAGAAGGCGCCCGAAGAAAAACGCGGTGGCAACTCAAATTTCACGGGTGGCGGCTTTCGGGTTGTTCACCATGGCGCGGCTGATATTAACGCGCTTGTACCGGACTTAACCGACGAGGAAATCAGCAAAACTGATTTCGGCGAATACAGTCGGGACCGCTACCTCGATGATCTTTTCAATGTCACCCAGTATTACATAGACCCTGATCTCGCAGAGTATATCGTAGATAATGCCACAGATGTAGCTCAGTGGTTACGTTCGAAAGGTGTTCGCTTTCTTGCGAATTACGGGCGACAGGCATTTCTTCACGAAGGCCGGTTTAAATTTTTCGGTGGTGTGGTTCTTTACGCAAATGGTGGTGGCCTTGGCTTAGTGGCCTCGGAATATGATTATGCCGAAAAGAATAACATAGAAATTCGTTATCAAACTGCTGCCAAGAGCCTCATTGAGGGCCCATTGGGTATTGAAGGAGTCCGGGTGGTACATAACCGCATAGAAGAGGAAATTCGTGCAAAATCGGTTGTGCTCGCTTGCGGTGGCTTCCAAGCCAACCGAGAAATGCGCACTAAATACCTCGGGCCCGGCTTCGATAGCGCAAAGGTACGGGGTACTCGATACAATACTGGCGATGGCATCAATATGGCCCTCGATATCGGCGCCCAATCTTACGGCCAATGGTCAGGCTGTCACGCAGTCTCTTGGGAGCGTTACGCCACAGACTTTGGCGAACTAGAAACACCCCATGCGGGCTATCGCCACTCCTATCCTTACTGCCTAATGATCAACGCGGAGGGCAAACGTTTCGTCGATGAAGGGTTCGACGAACGCAATTATACCTACGCCAAATACGGGCGCATCGTCATGCAGCAACCTGGTGGTTTCGCGTGGCAGATTTTTGATTCTCAAGTGAAGCATGTGATGAGGGATGAATATAAAACGCGTGGTGCCACCAAGATCACCGCAAACAGCCTTGAGGAATTGGCTGATAAAATGCCTGATGTGCACAGTGCGCAAATGTTAGCAACGATCAAGGAATATAATGACGCTTGTCAGCTGAATGCCGACTTTGATCCAAACGGTAAGGACGGACGCACCACCAAAGGGCTGGAGGTCGAAAAAACTAACTGGGCAAATACGATCTCAGAACCCCCATTTGAGGCATATTCCGTCGGTTGCGGTATCACCTTCACATTTGGTGGATTGAAAATTAATAATTCTGGCGAGGTATTGGATACTGAGGATACTGCCATACCGGGCCTTTACGCTGCTGGAGAACTCGTAGGCGGGTTATTCTATTTCAACTACCCGGGTAGTACGGGCTTGGTCGCTGGTTCCGTCTTCGGAAGACTTGCAGGTAATTCAGCCGCCGCACACGCGAAGAATTAAACTCTCAACAACGGGAGTAGTCCTGACAACGTTAAAAGAGTGTCATGCACATGGTGCACTTAATCATTGATGTTGGGTACTTCTCATAAACCGCCCTCCTACCAACCAATCGCATAGCTTTGAATAGACCTTGGACTGGCCGAGCCTAGTAACACACCTTCTTCTTGATCGATGCCGGCAGCGACGCCCCGGCTTTGGCTCCAAGGTCCAGTCACCTTAACGTCATGGCCTCGCTTTTCTAATTCTTTGATAGTCTCTTCGGGCATTCGCGCCTCAAGAGTAAGATTTCCCGGCTGTGAAAGACGTGGATAAAAGGAACTGGGCGCATGCTTGGTGCTAAAGTTGGGATAATCAATTGCCTGTTGTAGGTTCATACCGAAATGGACCCGGCGCAGGAAGAAGTTCATGCCCCACTGGTCCTGCCTGTCACCACCCGGCGTGCCAAACGCAAGCGCTGGCTTACCGTCTTTGAGCGCAATGGTCGGTGATAACGAAGTGCGCGACCGTTTACCCGGTGAAATGGCATTGGGATGATCTTCCATCCCTTCCATGACCCAAAACATTTCACCGCGCGTACCGACTGGAAAGCCAAGATTGGGAACGCAAGGCGAAGAACGGAACCAGCCGCCACTCGGTGTGGAGGCAACCATATTACCATATTGGTCAATAGTATCTAAATGGCAGGTGTCGCCTTTATGAGAGGAAGTATCCAAACCGAAACCTACATCAGCCAAGGTCTTAAAAAAGGTAGGCCCACCGAAATCATCAACATCACCTGGACGCAGCTCAAATGAAGCGTCCCCGTTCACAAGCTTGCGGCGCTGGTCATTGTAGCCATCTGACAGCAGCATATCGAAGGGCACATCAACAAAGGCCGGGTCACCGTAGAATTTTTCACGGTCGGCCATTGCTAGCTTGGTGCACTCGACGACCGTGTGAATAAAGTCAGGCCCGTTTGGTTCCATTAAATCCAAATCAAAGTTTTTAAGTAACGCTAGCTGTTGGAGGAAAACCGGTGCTTGGCTCCACGATTGCGGTTTGCAGACTTGATAACCATGATAATCATAGGTGAGCGGGTCTTCGACCGGAGCCTGCCAATTCGCCATATCCTCGCCAGTAAGCAAGCCGCGCTGTCGCTGTCCAGTCGTATCCAGCACTTCAGTCCGATAGAAACGGTCGATTTCCTCGGCGACGAAGCCTTTGTAAAACGTCTCACGCGCCTTCTCAATCTGGCACTCTCGGTTGCCACGAACGGACTCGGCCTCCATGATGATGCGCTCATAAGTGTCTGCAATCAGTGGATTGACGAAGAGCGAACCCAAGCGCGGAATCTCACCATTCTTCAAATAAATTTCCGCCGACGTGGTCCACTCTGTTTCAAACAATTCACGCAACATTTCCAATAACGGAGGAATACGTGGCAAAATTGGGTAACCATTCCGTGCCAAGTCAATGGCACGTGTCAGCACATCACGAACGCTCTTGGTACCGTAATCACGCAATAAGGTCATCCAAGCATCAAACGCACCGGGCACGCAGCCAGGCAGCAAGCCCGAACCCGGCACCACAGACACGTCAATATCGCGAAAATGCTTAAAAGTCGCCGCCGCAGGAGCAGGCCCATGACCACAAATAACTTTTACATCTTCCGATTTTGCGTCGTAGAAAATGATCGGCGCCTCTCCCCCAGGCCCATTCAAATGTGGCTCGACAACTTGCAGCGCAAAGGCAATTGCGGCCGCTGCGTCAAACGCATTGCCGCCGCATTCCAACATATTCATCCCGGCAGCTGACGCAATCCAATGGGTACAAGTGACCACCCCAAAACGCCCCCGAATTTCCGGACGGGTAGTGAAAGACTCATCAAGTGCCATCGAGCCCATGCCCTGGGCCGCCCCTAGAAACCGCGCATCATCACTGCCTTTTTTGTTGGCCATAAATTCCCCTCGCACTTTTTCTCTAGCGTCATTTCTTTAAGCATTCTTTTTCGTAAGTACTTGCCTGGTATATTCCACTAAACCGCCGGCCTCCATAAGCTTCATTAGCTCTGGATTGATTGGCTGAAATGTCGTCTCGTAGCCGTTGGTAAGGTTCCGGACTACGCCAGCTTCCAAATCCAACTCCACCTCATCACCGGTAGAAACATGTTGATCAATATCCGTCACATAAACCGCTGGCAGCCCAAGATTGATCGAGTTTCGCAAAAATATTCGCCCAAAACTCGGCGCCATCACAGCAGCCACACCTGCCTCTGTCATCGCACCTGGAGCTTCTTCACGGCTCGACCCGCAACCAAAGTTATTTCCGCCGACGATAATGTCTCCATCTCCTACCTTTCTAGGAAATTCTTCATCAGCGCCTTCCATAAGATGGGTCGCCATTTCGCCCGGGTCATAAACCGGCTTAAAATAACGTTTCGGAAAAATTTGATCGGTATTGATATTTTCGCCAAACACCCAGGCTTTTCCTTTGATGCTCATGATGTTTATTCTCCCGTCTTGACCCTCAATAATATACCACGCCTTTTGCTCCTCGAACTATCACGTCAAATCGAATGGACCTGCGATTCAAGATGCAAAGGAAAGAAAATGACCCTCACCAAAACAAAATTTCTGTTCGCCCCATTCCTATAACCCCTGGTCACTTACGAAGGGGAAGTAGGTTCCAAAGAATGGAGCGAAAATATCAGAATTAAATCCAAAGGCGACGTAACCGCCAAAGAATCAGCAAGCTATGCCAGGCACTTCGTATCCAGTTAACAGGCTATTTTACCACCGCTACCGGCGGCGCGATCTCTCCCGCTACAGCTGAGGCCGCCACGGTAGCAGCCGAGGCTACATAGATCTGGCTTTCGGGACTACCCATGCGGCCGAGATAGTTGCGACTGGACGAAGTGATCGAAACTTCACCAGACCCGAGCATACCAAGTTGGCAGCCGCTACACGGGCCGCAGCCAGTAGAACCAATATCCGCACCGGCCTCAACAAGGGTTTGGATGATACCCTCGTTCATAGCTGCCAAATAAATCTCGGTCGAGCCGGGATTGACGATCATGCGCGTACGTGGGTGTAGCTTCTTGCCTTTGAGCACAGCGGCGGCAGCTCGGAAATCCTCAAGCCGACCACCTGTGCACGTACCTAGCACAGCTTCGTCAATTTTAACGCTGGCAAGTTGCGAGGCAGGTTCCACTTTCGCAAGGTCATGCGGCAGCGCCACCATTGGCTCCAAGCCTTCTACATCTAGATCGTAGATGGCTTCATAATCTTTGTCAGAATCGGTTATTTGGGGCGAACAAAGATCACGATCTTTGCGCCCCTTCATATATTCCCAAGTCACATCGTCGGGCGCGATATAGCCCGTCTTTGCGCCAATCTCGATGGCGAGGTTACACATGGTAAGCCGGTGATCCATATTCATGGCTTCCACCGCAGGTCCTGCATACTCAACTGCCTGATAAGTGCACATGGCCTCTCCATATTGGCCAAGCATTTTAAGTAGTACGTCCTTCGCTTCAGCCCAAGGCGACATTTTGCCATGTACATCGACACGGACGGTCTCCGGTACCCGCAGCCAGGTGGTGCCTATACACATTGTGGATGCTAAATCCGAATGTCCCATGCCCGTAGCAAATGCCCCAAGCGCGCTATAGGTGACAGTGTGAGAGTCCGAGCCTACAGAAAGCGAGCCTGGATAGGCAAAGCCTTTTTCGGGAATGACAATATGGCAGACCCCATCGCCCGGGAAAAAATTCTTAATACCCTGCGCTTCCATCCAAGAACGCGATTTGGCTTGACTTTCCGCATCTTGAATTCGCGGTGGCGGATAGACATGATCAAAAATCACAACAATCTTGTCTGCATTCCAAACCTTTGTACCACCCATCTGTTCAAACCGGCGCGCCACCTTCGCGATGCCCCGATCGTGACACATCAGGCAATCAGGCTCGACAGTGACAATCTCACCCACCTCGACACCGGACTTTCCCGCATGTTCTGCAATAATTTTAGCTAGTGCGTGCATAGCCTCCCCCCTAAAATATCCGCTTACGATAGACCGTGCCGCAACCCAGCGCTACGCCCATGCTGAGCTAATGACCTTTGTCCGATGCCGCGCCTAACAAAGCGTCGTTATCCGCTCCTAATTCGGGTGCAGCATGACGCATTGCAAGCGGCGTCTCGCTCAATCTTACAGCGGGCCGGACCAAAGGCACTATCTGCCCACTAGCATGAGGCACATCCTGCTTCATACCTAGATGCCGCACCTGTTCATCTCTAAAGACTTCCGCCAAGTTATATAACGCACCCGCTGGTACATCCGCATCGCGCAACTTTTTTAGCCATACAGCCCGATCGTCCATCGCAAAGGCTGCATCAAGTTCGGTTTTTAATGCGTCGTAATTATCTTGCCGCTCTTTCCATCCAGAAAACCGAGGGTCTTCTCGCCACTCCGGGTGGCCGACCACATTCGTCAATTCTTCCCAAAAATGGGGCGGCGACGACATGTGAATAACAAAGGGCAACCCGTCTCGCCCGGTACAAGCATAAACTTGGGCTATATGGGTTCTGAGCGCACGGTCTGGAACCTTATCATCCATGAAATAGCGGGTAGCATTTTCGCCAATGGCAGAGACGGTGGCCTCCATCAAAGATGTTTCCACCAATTGCCCGCGGCCAGTGCGCTCACGGGCAAACAAGGCCCCCATGACACCCTGAAACGCAGAGCTGCCAGCCAGGTGATCGGAGAAGGAATAGCCCATAGGCTGCGGCGCATCCCGCTCGGTGAGCAGACTCAGCAAGCCCCCCATAGCTTGACCTATCGTGTCAAAGCCCGGCCAATCGCAATACGGGCCGGATGCTCCATAGCCGGTAATCGAACAATAAATCAGGCGCGGGTTCAGCTCATGAAGCATCTCCCAATCAAGGCCTAACCGCGCAAGCGCACCGGCTCGATTGTTATCGATAACCACGTCTGCTTCTTTCAATAATTTGAGAGCGCCCGCTTTGCCCTCATCGGACTTCAAATCAAGCGCTACGCTTTTTTTGTTGCGGTTTAGCGCCTCGAAATTTGGGCTAAGTTTGCCACTACCCCAGCGCCTAAAGGGATCACCGCGTTTCGGCGGCTCCACCTTGACCACTTCAGCACCCATGTCGCCCAGCATCATCCCCGCATACGGACCGCTGATATAGCCCGCGATTTCAATCACTCTTATTCCCTCAAGTGCGCCGGGCATACCCCTAATCCCCCTGCTCATCCCAACCTGCACTGAAGGTCTCATTGGCATAGCGCATCAGGGGCCGGGTTAGGCCTTCCTGCTTTTCCTCATAAATATGGCCGGTCAGACCGGCCGCACGACTCACCACCGTTACGCCTCTCATGGCCGCCATCGGCCAGCCAATATCAGTCAGAACCGCCCCCATTGCGCCGGTGACATTCAACGTCAGGTGCCGTCCCATTACTTCATCGATGGCTTCTGACAATACATGAATAAGTTTTATACCTTCGCCCGCACAACCCGCCGCCTCGGCCACATCAAATAAGCGCTGCGCCCGCGGGTCCGTCGGATTATAATGGCGATGCCCAAAACCGGGTATATGGAGCTTTTGCTCGCGGAACTGCTCCGCCGTCCGTTTGGCCCATGCCTCCGGCTTTTCACCCTCAGCAATGGCTTCGGCGAGTAGTTTACCTGCCCCCGACATCGTACCCACATGACGGTTACCGACAGTAAGTAGGCCTGCCGCGATGGGCACTTGCATATCATCCGGTATGGAATCCTCGACAAAGCGAGCCACCAACGCGCCCGGGGTCAGGCCGTGATCCATCAATACTGTCATGCACGCATCGAAGCAGGTCAGTTCTCCCGTGCTAGTGAAGCGGCCGGTTACGATGAAGTAAAATGTTTCACTAAAGCTGCGAACGCCAACGATATCGTTAAGCGTATCCGTGCCGCGCATTGTAAGGATATCGGTACGTCCGTGACCGGAGCCAATGCGCGTTTTGGGGTTATTCTTTATCAGAGCTTTAGCCATATTGATTTTTCCTTCAGGTTGGCTGTTTTTGCTTGGCATCTTCGATGGCATCCAGCACCTCCGAATAGCCCGAGGCGAGATGGTTTTTGTATTTTTCCTTCAAACCGAGAGAGGCACACCAGCGAAGCGTCTCGGCCGTCGCCTCGGCCATGCGCGGCTCTTGGCCGATTTCCCGAAGCGTTTCGGCTACATTATCCATTTCATCAGAGCGGCGTTTGGCATGGATCACCGAGCGAGGCATATTGAAATCACACTTCTCTCGCCAATCGCGACCTTTCATGGATTCTATAACGGAATCCAGCACCTCGTCTTCAATACCAAAATGGCGCGCCGCCTGCATACATTCCAGATAAAGCGCCTCGATACCCTTCATTGTGACGGAACGGACCATTTTACAAGCTGACGCTTGCCCCACCTCTTCTTGAATAAAGGTGAGGTCCATTCCATAAGGACCCGCCATCTGAATGAAAGCCTCACCGCCATCGCCACCGATGAACATGGGTACCGCTTGGCGATTACCGGGCACATTTGCCATTACCGAGCCTTCGACAAAGTGCGCACCACTGGGCTTAATTAAATCCCGCACCTTGCGTTTCTTGCCCGGCGAGATGGAATTGAAGTCGAGATAATATTGCTGCGGATGAAGGTGCTTCGCCGCTTCCTCTGCGACGACTAAACAGGCCGAGCAGGTCACCGTCGCAAAAACGATGTCTACACCAACAACCGCTTCAGCGATAGAATCGCATGCTTTAACGCCTATTTCCGTAGCCCGAGCCAACATACGCTGCCTCTCCGCCGGGTCATCCAACAAGATGTCATATGTCTGTATTTTTTCGACACCGTTATCCAAGAGACCCGCTGAGACTTCCGACCCCGCTTCCCCAAACCCGATAAAGGCAAAGCTTACAGCCATGATCTTTCCTCCCTATCATCTTATGTCTATTAGTAATCGTCGTAACGGATGTTTTATCGCTTGGCAAACCAGTGCTACGATTTGCACTTAGTCCCTGAAAGGTGCTTTTCATGCAAATTGCCGTTTTATCATTATTTTTTTTCCTATGCTTGGGCTTCTCTTCTGCCAGCAAAAGCGCTGACCTTATTCCACAACCGCTGAACGGTCCGAAACTATTTGAGAATTATAGCAATGACGCTGGCTACAATATAAGTGGTGCGATTTGTTTAAATGGCACGGTTTGCCTCGTGATAGCAGACGAACTGATCGCCGTTCAACGGATTCAACTTAACAAGGATTTAACCGGCTACACAGTTGGAGAAACTTTCGAACGCATATTCTCAGCCTGTATCGATCCAAAACAAGGTAATTGCCCCGAATGGGATTTAGAAGCAATCGCACGGGACGGACAACGTATCTTCGTAACTGGCTCGATGGGCTTTAAACGCAAAAAGGTCAAATTCGATGATGACCGTTGGGTGGTTGTAGGCTTCAATGTCAGCCCTAACGGCATCCCATCGATTAGGGAGCCCCAAATTCAAAACTCTCATCGGTGGCTATCGCAATTATTTTCAGACCATAGGCCAGATATTTCAAAGTATATTGATAAACCGTTGCAATGCGGCGGCCTTAACATAGAAGGCCTAGCGCGTTTGAACGAAAACTTAATTTTCGGCCTTCGGAGCCCTTCAGATCGCGCGAATGGTATTAGCTACCTTGTAGAAGCACCGGCTAAATCTATTTTGAATGGCGAGGATACGCTCGAGGCAAAATTGCATGCGGTGCCCTTCACGAATACGGATGGCTCAGCAATCGCAAATGTGGGTATCCGCTCGCTGGAACGGATCGGTGCGCGCTTAATCATTCTGACCGGAGATTCTGGCGTCGGAGATTCAAAAAAACAAAAGTACCAGGACCGCCGGGTAGATCAGTGCAGTAACCTTCCCGGGCGTGGCGCGCATACAAACATTCCAAGCGAGCCAAGTTTGCAGCCTCAATTATGGGTTTGGTCAGCAAACAACAAAGCACCACAAATAATTGGCACCATCGGCGGGACGTTTAAGCGTCAAAAAGTCGAAGGTATCGCTATTATCGCACGCACGGCTCACACAGCCGACTTACTGCTGACGTTAGATGACCCAGACGGCACTGGCGCACTTGCGATTCTAAGGAAGGTAAAAATTCCAAGCAGTCACTAGTAGCCTTAGTAGTACATCGCACTTACCAGCGTTGCCCGGTTAAGTTCGTCCTTATTGGGGTTGCCCGCTAATAATTTGTCCAAACCCTCAATAATCGAATAATCCTGATCGTTTGGCCGCAGATTGCCGACCCTAAAGCGGCAAAGACAATTAACA
>MDTB01085865.1_pt1 | contig 11815 bp, 11 predicted proteins | sample 811161 | NCBI WGS metagenome assembly MDTB01 (sample SAMN05326650, study PRJNA326480) | marine metagenome | isolation source: seawater | place: Mediterranean Sea | collected 2009
CTCATAAAAAACAAACATATTATCTCTAGGTCTTTGATTGACACTTTTTTCAAAAACTCCATTTTTTTCCCACAGTTCATTTATGGTGGAACAAATTTGTGATAAATCTAAATTTTTATGCTCTGGAAACATTGTTAGGTTGGTTTTTTTAGGTAAGCAATCACTTTTAACTCAATAGCAATCGGAGTTGGTAAAGAAATAACCTCGACAGTTGTTCTAGTTGGAAAGGGTCCACTAAAATACTCCTTGTAAATATTGTTAAAAGTTTTAAAATCATCTTTCATGTTTGTTAAAAAAACAGTTACATCAACAATATCATTCCAATCAGCCCCAGAGTCTTTAAGCACTAGTTTAACATTTTCAAAAACAGCAACACACTGCTCATAGATATTATAATTAACAATTTCCCCGTCACTATTAAGATTTACACCAGGAATGGATTTTTGATTGCGCTTTCTAGGACCAACACCAGACAAAAAAAGAAAATCACCCACTTTTTTTGAATGAGGATAGTGCCCCACAGGTTTTGGCGCACTATTAGAATTAAAATGATTTTTCATACCAAAATATTATCAGGTTAAATATATTATATATTATTGTTGTTTTCAATCTTAAGACACACATTTTTCGTCTCTGTAAAAAAGTTCAAAGAATGGTAGCCTCCCTCTCTGCCTAAACCAGAGTGAAGCATTCCACCAAAGGGAATTCTTAAATCACGCATTAACCATGTGTTGATCCAAACAAGCCCCGAGTTAATTTGGGCCGCCAAACGATGTCCCCGTGAAATGTTACTTGTAAACACGGATGCTGCTAATCCATATTTAGTATGGTTGCACATTTTTATAACTTCTTTTTCAGATTTGAAGGGGATTATTGTTACCACTGGTCCAAAAACCTCCTCCGTATTAATGGGGTCTGTGTATTTGGTGTTTTCAAGGATTGTAGGTAACATATAATATCCACCCGACAACTTTCCATTTAAAGAAATACTTTTTCCACCACTAATAACTTTTGCGCCCGCTTTTTTAGCAGAATTAATTTTTTCAATAATTTTTTCCAAGTGTTGTTTTGACACAATTGCACCTAAATCAGTTGTTTCTTTTAAGGGGTCTCCTACAATCAATGATTTTGTTTTTGTAAAAAATGCATTTAAGAACTTTTTATAAATTTTTTGTTCCACAAATATTCTAGATCCACATAAACAAATTTGTCCTTGATTTAAAAAAGCCGACCTTACAGCTGTTTTTACCGAAAGGTCAAAGTCACAGTCTGCAAAAATCACCGTTGGGTTTTTGCCTCCAAGTTCAAGAGAACACTTTTTAAAATTTACAGCCGCATGTGATGCAATAAGTTTCCCAGTTTCTGTACCACCAGTAAATGAAATTACATCAGACATCTTGACAATTTCGTGTCCTGCAGAATCACCGTAACCATGGACAATATTTATAACACCCTTGGGAAATCCAATTTGTTTACAAATTTTACTTAGCAAAAATGCGGTGTAAGGAGTTACTTCAGAGGGCTTGGCTACAACTGTGTTGCCAGCAGCTAGTGCAGGAGCAATTTTCCATGTGAGTAAATAAAGTGGGAGGTTCCAAGGAGAAATACAACCAGCAACACCTATGGGGGGTTTTAGTGTGTAATTGAGGGCATTACCATCCATGTCATGTGATTTAGAGTCAAAATGCAATATAGCTGTAGCAAAAAATCTAATATTTGTTGAACAACGAGGAATGTCCATTTTTTTTGCCAGCCAAAGAGGTTTGCCGTTGTCTCGACTTTCAGCTTTGGCTAAATCTTCGGCATTTGCGTCGATTGCATCAGCAAGTTTCATCATCCAGTCATAACGGTGTTGTTTTGTTGAACTGCCCCACAAACCGAAAGCTTTTTTTGCCGCCTTAAAAGCAGAGTCAACATCTTTTTTATTGCTGTTAGGAGTTAAAGAGTATATGTGCCCATTAGCAGGACTAAAATTGTTAATATATTGTCCATCAATAGGTTTAGCAAGTACACCATTAATATAATTTGCTAGTTTTTTCATACTTTATTCATTTCTGGGGGATTTATAGGGATTTTGTTCGTCCACCATCAACAGGAAGGTTGATACCATTAATGTAGCTAGCTTGTTTAGAACATAAAAAAGTCACGGCATAAGCAATCTCTTTGGGCTTAGCAAAACGCCCAACAGGAATACTGTTTTTCATTTTTTCGCTCACCTCCTTAGAGGATAAGCTATGTTTGGTTGCACTATTTTTTATTATGCTGGAAAGTCTTTCTGTTTCGGTTGCTCCTGGAAGAATATTATTAACAGTAATACCAAAAGGTCCAAGTTCAGAGGCCATTGTTTTACTCCAATTTCCCATTGCACCTCTAATAGTGTTCGATACCCCAAGTCCACTTATTGGCTGTTTAACAGAAGTAGATATAATGTTAATTATTCTCCCAAATCCATTTTTTTTCATTTCAGGCACCGCAACTTGAGCGACAGTTTGTGCAGATAAAACATGTTGAAAAAAAGCAGACTTATATTCTTCTAATTCAGCCATATGAGCCATACCGCTCGGTGGCCCACCAGTATTATTAATTATGATGTCAGCAACACGCATATTATGGTGGCTTTTAATGGATTTTAAAAGAGCATCAGGATTTGACATATCAACACTTAGCACATCATGTGTTTGATTGTTATTTGTACAAAGAGATTTTTTTGTTTGGTTTAATAATTGGGAGCTTCGAGCAATTAATAAAATATTAGCACCAGCACTTGCAAGCTCAATCGCAATGGCTTTTCCAATACCACGAGATGCACCAAACACCCAGGCAGTTTTATTTATTAGATTTATTTCCATATTATCTCAAATATAACTAATTTACAAGTATGTTATAATTAAAGCGCATGTAAAGCCCAAACTAATTAATATTTCTATGAAAAATATAACCCCCCCATTTAATTTAAACCAGTGGATTTCCGAAAATCGTCACCTTTTAAAACCACCAGTTGGCAACAAAAACCTATACGTTGATGCGGGTGACTTTATTGTTATGGTTGTGGCGGGTCCAAATGCAAGAAAAGATTACCACTACAACGAAACGGAGGAACTTTTTTATCAAATAGAGGGTAACATTATTGTAAAAACACAGCAAAATAATAAAATGATTGAAGTTGAGATTAAAGAAGGGGAAATGTTTTTATTGCCAGCACGAATACCACACTCACCTATTAGACCTGAAGGATCAATAGGATTGGTTATTGAAAGAAAAAGAAAAAAAGAAGATAAAGATGGTTTAATGTGGTTTTCAGAAACGGCAAATCAACTTTTATATGAAGAGTATTTTCATTTAACAAATATCGAAAAAGATTTTTTACCCGTTTTTAAAAAGTTTTATTCTAATAAAAAATTAAGAACGTGCCCCAAGACGGGGGAGATTATGGATGCAGATCCGAGATATATATAAATCAGTAATTTGAAAAAGAAACCGACTATAGAAAACAATTAGATTAAATATAATAAAACTTAATCATGCGAATAAACGGACACGGACACATACTTCCAGAACCTTTTCAGATTCCCACATTTATGAAAAAAAAGAAACTTTTTTGGATTGATGAACAAAAAAAATTTATGATGCAAGGAAATTGGTCAAGACCCATTGAGGGTTTAGGAGGTTTTGTTAAAGACAAAATAGACTGGATGCGTCAACATCGAATAGACCACGGTGTTATGTTGTGTCTTTCACAGTTGTATTGCAACGGTTGGAGTGAAAGAGATTGTTTAGACGCAATTCGTTTCCAGAATGATTTTAATGCCTCTATTCAAAAAGACTACCCAAAATTATTTACTTGCGGTTTTGTTGTTCAGCCTCTATATATTGAGCAAGCTCTTAGAGAGATTGAAAGATGTGTGACAGAATTAGGTTTAAAGCTACTTTGTTTGCCCACACACTTTTTAAACTCAAAAGGAGATTGGGTGTCTACTGCAGAATCACATGTTGAACCGATATTTGAGTTGGCTAACCAGTATGGTTTGGCTGTTCAAATACACCCCTACGATGGCGAAAAAATGATTGCTTTACAAAATCAATATTGGAGATTTCATTTAATTTGGATGATGGCACAGTGTGCCGATACGCTACATGTTTATACACTCAGAGGCCTACCCGACAAATACCCAAAAATAAGAACTAGTTTTGCCCACGGTGGCATGCTTGGAATAGCTAATTATGGAAGAAGAATTCAGGGTTTTGATGGCCGCCCCGATCTTTTTAAAGGTCTCCAAGACCCCCGAAAAACACTAGGTCATAAAAACATATATTTTGACTCATTAGTGCACGACTCTTATACTTTAGATCTTCTAAAAAAACGTGTTGGGTCAAATCAAATAATAATGGGCCTCGATGACCCCTTTCCCTTGGGTGAGGTTGAGGGGGTGGGGAGTACATATCCTGGAAGAGTTATTGATTATGCAGAAGAAATGGGTTTTATATCCGAACAAGAGAAAAAAGATATATGTTTTAAAAATATTTTAGATTGGTTAGGTATAAAAAAAGAGGATTTTTGTTAAAAAACAAAACTTTTGTAATACATTTAAAAACATGAGCGACATAATAAAACATGAGTGCGGAATAGCCCTTTTGAGGCTTTTAAAACCACTATCATATTATCAAAAAAAATATGGCACTGCACTGTACGGGCTAAACAAAATGTATCTCTTAATGCAAAAACAAGTTAATAGGGGACAAGATGGGGCAGGCCTAGTAAATATTAAGCTAAATATTAAACCAGGCTTACCATATATTAGTAGACGTCGATCTGTAGAACAAAATTCAATTCAAGATGTTTTTTTAAAAATCAGTGAAAATTTTGACAAAATAAAAAACAAATATCCTAATAAGTTTGCCGATCCAGTGTGGCTAAAAAACCACTGCTCATTTGCTGGAGAATTATTTTTGGGCCACTTAAGATATGGCACATACGGTGGAAACAGTATAACCAATTGTCACCCATTTTTGCGACAAAACAATTGGAAATCTAGAAACCTAGTTTTAGCTGGTAATTTTAATATGACAAATGTTGATGAACTTTTAAATCAGCTAATTGATTTGGGCCAACACCCCAAAGAAAAATCAGATACTGTCACTATTTTAGAAAAAATAGGACATTTTACAGACGAAGAAAATGCTCGGCTATATAATAATTACAAAAAGAAAGATCATACAAATATTGAGGTTTCTAAGTTGATAGAAGAGAATATCAATATTTCAAATATATTGATTAATTCTTCTAAGAAATGGGACGGGGGATATGTACTATGTGGTTTGCTTGGGCATGGAGACGCGTTTGCGCTTCGGGACCCAAACGGCATTAGGCCTGCATATTATTATTGTAATGAAGAAATTGCTGTGGTTACTTCTGAGCGCCCAGTTATTCAAACTGCATTTAATGTTGAAGCCTCTGAGATAAAGGAGCTTCCCAGGGGTCAAGCTATCATAATTAAAAAAAGTGGAATAATTGACTTTCAACAAATCAATTCCCCACTAAATAGATCTGCATGCTCTTTTGAAAGAATATATTTTTCTAGAGGAAATGATTTTGAAATAAATAAGGAAAGAAAAATGCTAGGCGCTTTATTAAAGCCACCCATCTTAACAAAAATTAATAATGATTTTAAAAACACGGTTTTTTCTTACATCCCGAATACTGCTGAAACCGCCTTTTATGGACTATTGTCCTCTTTGGAGGATGAACTCAACAATCAAAAAGAAACACTTCTAAGAAACGGACAACTAGATGAATTAAAGCAGATAATTAATCAAAAATTAAGAGTGGAAAAAATGGCAGTCAAGGATGCTAAATTAAGGACATTTATCACTGCAGACAGAGATAGAGATGGACTTGTTGGACATGTATATGATGTAACCTATGGTGTTGCTAAAGAAAGTGACACACTGGTTATTTTAGATGATAGCATTGTTAGGGGCACCACGCTAAAGAGAAGTATTCTTAGGATTCTAGATAGATTAAGTTTTAAAAAAATCATTGTGGTATCTTCGGCCCCACAGATTAGATACCCCGATTGTTATGGAATAGACATGGCAAGGTTAGATGATTTTATTGCATTTAAGGCCATTATTTATTTATTACAAAAATCAACAGAGGGAGAGACATTAATAAAAGATGTTTATCATAAATGTAAAGAAGCTCTTTTGCAACCAAAAGAGGACCAAGTTAACCATGTAAAAGAGCTGTATAAAAACTTTAAAGATGAAGAAATTGCAGAAGAGATTGCTAATCTTTTAAGGATAGACAATATCTCTGCAGACTTTGATATAATTTTTCAAAAAGTTGAGGATTTGCATGTTGCATGCCCCAATCATAAAGGAGACTGGTACTTCACCGGCAATTACCCCACTCCTGGAGGAAATATGATTGCCAATAAATCATTTGTTTATTATATTGAGGGGAATAAAGCAAGAGCATATTAATTAGCTTGAAAAATTTTTTTTTTAATTGCATGTGCTAAAAGGTTCGCCGAATTCGTCTTTTTTCTAAACCACATTTCTGGCTCAATTAATTCTAGTTCTGATAGAGCTAACAGCCCAGAGTTGTCTATTATTAAATCTACCCGTGCATAGGTAGGTAAAAAATTAAGCGCTTGAATAACTTTTTTTGCAAATTCTATTTCAGAAAACCCAGCCTCATAATTAGTTACAGTTCCACCAAAATCATCTTGTACTCTAAAGTCGCCCTTGCGAGATTTTTTAAGTACCCCATGAGAGTATTCTCCATTTATTATCATTAATGAAATCTCTCCAAAAGAAAGAATTTTTTTTTGAAAAGATTGAATTAGCATTTCATGTTTTGCGCTTAGTTTTTCAAATAATTCAGATTCTTTTGGGCCGACAGGGTATTTTAATCTATATGTTTCCCATGCTGCAGCTGAAACAGTCGGCTTAATTACAATCTCAGTCCATTTTTTTTCTTCGCAAACTTTATTTAGTGATGCACTACTCCCTTTTTCAACGAGAAGGGTGCCCGGTATATTTATTCCTTTTGCCTCCAACTCTATCAAGTATCGTTTGTTTAAATTCCAAAGAATTTGTGGATAAGAATTAATAAAGGAGACCTTGTCCTTCCATAATTGCAAAAAAGAGTAAAACTCATTGATTTTATCAAAATAGTTCCAGGTTGTGCGAAATAGGGCATATTGAAAGTTTTTTAAACAATTAGGGCTGTCCCAGGCCACCCTGGTGGCCTGTATGTTCAGCAACCTAAGCGCATTAGAGACAAGCAAGTCTTCGTTTAAAATATTTTGCACATACCAATTGCTTTTTGAAGGATTTAAATATCTTTCCTCGGTTAACAGCGCGACCTTAAACATAAATTAATTAGCTGCGCCAACTTGTAGCTCTGTGTTATAAGTTTCACCTTTCCACACGAAAGTTTTTTGACCACTCTTTCTTGCTTCTAAAAAGGCATCCGAGAAACTCATCTCAGCACTTTTTTTTAGAGAAGGAGCAACACCATCGATTATTTCAGGAAATTCTTCTATTAAATTTCTAATGTCACTAATAAAACGTTCAGTTTCTTTTTTTTCGGCTGTATTTTTTTCCTCATCACTCATTTTCACCAATGTGAGTTCGTCAATTATATGGCTTGCATTTGCAAATTTATCAATGATAAATAAAATATATCTAACATCTACAGAGATCGTTCTCTGCAGATTTTCCTCAAAAGCAATATCACCACTCATAGCCTCCCAGTTGCCATCAAAAGCACAACCAATCAACTCCCCCTTACCATTAATAACAGGAGAACCTGAATTGCCCCCTGTAATGTCGTTGTTGGAAATAAAACACACATTTATCTCTCCCTCTTCATTTGCATACACCCCGTAGTCTTTAGAATTGTATAATTCAACAAGCCTATCAGGAACAATAAACTCAGGATCACTATTATCAAGCTTCTCCATAACACCATCTAGAGTGGTGACATAATCATACATCATTGCGTTTCCAGGAGAGTACTCACCAACAGAACCAAATGTTAATCGCATAGTAAAGTTGGCATCTGGATAGAAAACTTTTTTTGGTGACATTTTTCTTAACCCATCAATAAATAGTCGATTGGAAACAGCTAGTGACTCGCGCGGGGAGCTAATAGCCGGCAGAATTTTATTGAAATAATTATCTAAAATTGATTTTTGTACAACGTACCCAGGATCTTTTTTTATTTTTTTGGCAGTTGGGTTTTTTAGAAAATTTATTAATTTTTGTTCATCTACAAAAATAGATTTTTCATAAAGCATGCTGCCCCACTTTTCAAAGTTTCCTTGGTATTTAGCTTCCATATCTAAAATAATTTTTGGCAATTGATCTTTAGGGACATTTTCGAAATACATTTGCATCATTTTAACAAAAATATCTTGATCAATCTCCTTTTTGTATTCTTTAAAGCTACTTGTAACTTCAGACATAAAAGATTTTTTTGAGGCATTAATTAGACTGTCGCTTCCACCTTCTAAAGACTTTAATAGGCCTTCAGACCTTCTCGCTAGTCTTATAAAGCTTGGCCCACCCCAAGCGGCTTCATTTAGGTATATTCTAGATAGAGTCATTTTTTCAATTTCGTTGTATGCCCTATCCATGTTAATTAATACATCTCCATAAATCTTTTTATTGAGGTTTGAAGAATTTACAAATTGAGAGAAAGCACTTTCAATAGATGTTTTTCGGTCATAAACACGTAGTCTTTTCAAACCTTTTGTCTGGCCAATATAATACTTCCAATAATTAGATATTCGCGCCTTTTTGCTTGCGTACATAATACTAATATTTCTGTCTGAGCGCATATAATCATTTAATATGTCCAACTTAGCCTCTCTAACCTTGACTACAGTCGGGTTGTACAGGTCAACAGCAAGTTTTACACCAAAGGACGAAAGGTAGCGATCTGTGCCCCCAGGGTAACCTAAAATCATGGCAAAGTCACTTTCTTTAACTCCATCAAGCGAAATAGGAAGGTGATGTTTGGGCTTCATGGGAATATTATTTTTGTTAAATTCAGCCGGGTTACCCTCCAAGTCAGTATATACTCTAAATAAAGCAAAGTCACCAGTATGTCTTGGCCACATCCAGTTATCGGTTTCTCCACCAAATTTACCAATAGACTCTGGTGGTGTTCCTACTAAACGAACATCATTAAATCGTTCGTAAATAAACAAGTAAAATTCACTTCCGCCATAAAAAGGCTTTATCTCTGCCCAGTAGTTAGTGTCTTTTGTTTCCCGAGACTTTATTTTTTCAATTCTAGATTGAATTAATTTTTTTCGAGTTGATTCTTCAGTGTCAAAGCTAATACTGTCAAGAACCTCCGACGACACATCATCCATCCTAATTAAAAAATCAACAAACAATCCTTCATTTGGAATCTCATCTTCATAAGATTTTGCCCAAAATCCATTTCCCAGGTAGTCATTTTCTACTGAACTGTGGTTTTGAATTGCATCATATCCACAATGATGATTTGTTAAAAGAAGACCGTTAGGGGAAATAATCTCACCAGTACAGTAACCATTAAAACTAATAATAGCATCTTTTATTGACGCATTGTTTACACTATATATTTCTTCTGCAGATAGTTGTAGGCCCTTTTTCTGCATATCGTCAATATTGAGTCTTTTAATTAACATCGGCAACCACATGCCTTCATCTGCTTGTGATGGTTGCGGAATAATAAAGAAAATTGATAAAAAAACGACTAATAAACTTCTCATAATACTTAATTTTTAATTAATGGAATACTTGAACATGGTTCACCATAAAACAAGCTTTTTACATGCGGTGCAAAAGCGTCTATACAAAGCGAGAGGCAACCTAAGGGAACACTCTCATTATTGCAAACTTTTAAAAACACCCGTTTATTTTTATATTTTTCAAAATTAATAATACTTAATTGCTGCTGAAAAAGTAGTAAATCCATTGTTTCTAAATTGGTAAAAAAAACTTGTTTTGCAATATTACGCAATTTCATTTGAATAAGGGGGTATGTCCAAGGGGGAATAATAACATCTTTGGTACAAATAATTGAAACATAGCAATCAGAATAGTCTGACCAGCTATGATTTTGTAGTTGTTTTTTAAAGGACGCTTCTCGAATTATTAGGCCTTCGTCCAACCAATCGCTTAAGTCGATTATTTTTCGAGGGGCTTTTAGATTAAAATCAGAAATATCAATCGTAATTAATCCAGAAGCATCAATTTTATTTATTATTTCAAGGTTTTTTTTCATAAAAATCCCAATTCTAGTTTTGCTTCTTCCGACATCATACTTTTATTCCAAGGAGGGTCCCAGGTAATTTCTACTTCAGTGCTATTTACGTCTTTTAATTCTTCTACTTTTTGTTTTATTTCAACAGGTAGTGATTCAGCAACAGGGCAATTTGCAGCAGTGAACGTCATAAGGATTTTCACATCATTATCATTGCTGATTTGAATATCATAAATTAAGCCTAGTTCATATATGTTAACAGGTATTTCTGGGTCATGAATTTCGCACAATACACCAATAACTTCTTCGCCAATTTTTTGAGTATTTTTAGTCATTTTTTAAAGATTTTTTTTTGCATAATTTTGTATTTTTTTTATCATCATTAATAGTCCGTTTGCACGGGTCATAGAAAGATGTTGTTTAAGTTGGATTTTCTCAAAAAGAGTATTCTGGTAATTTACTATTTCTAAAGCAGTGCTTCCAGAAAAAAGTTGAATTATTAGTGCAACTAGTCCTTTAGAAATTAAAGCATCGCTATCAGCATAAAAATATAGCCTTTCCTTTCTTTTTTCACAGTCTAACCAAACATTTGATTGACAACCCTGAATAAGATAGTCTGGAGTTTTTTTGTCGGACTTAATTAAAGGAATATCTTCGCCTATTTCAATCAAATGCTCATATTTTTCCTCCCATGAACTATACAATGAAAATTCTGAAATTATTTTATTTTCTTTTGTTTGCATATTATTTTTTTAAAAAAGCAATTATTTTTCCTAAAATTAATATAAATCTTTCTATTTCTTCTTCCGTGTTATAAATGGAAAGAGATATCCTGGTGGCGCCCGGAATGCCGCAATAATTCATTAACGATTGTGAACACAAATGTCCCGAACGCGTATGAGTATTATATTCTGCTAAAATTGATGCTAAATCATAATGGTGAACACCATCAATGTTAAATGTAAAAATAGGAGCAACTCGAGTGGCTTCACCTAAAATAGTAACACCATCAATATTAGATATAAGTTTTTCAAATTTATTAATCAGGTTCTTTTCATGTTTTATTATTTTTTCAAAACCAACTCTTTTAACAAAATCAATGGCCCTACCCAGCCCAACAACTCCAGCTATGTTAGGCGTTCCAGCTTCTAATTTATGAGGAAGTTCAGCCCACTTACTTTGTAATTTATTAACTGTAGAAACCATGCCCCCACCAAATTTATTTGGAAGGCAGTTGTGTAGAGCCTCTTCTTTTCCGAATAAAACACCCGTACCAGTGGGACCAAAAATTTTGTGACCAGAAAAACAGTAAAAATCACAATCTAAATTCTGCACATTGATTTTAGAATGTGCAATAGCTTGGGCGCCATCGATCATAATTGGAATATTAAATTGTTTTACTAGCTGTATAATTTGTTTAATATTTTGCTCAGCCCCAGTTACATTAGAAATATGATGTGTAGACACAAATTTCACATGTTTATTTAACAATTTTTGCAGCTTTTTCGGGTTTATTAATAGTTTCTCATTTATAGGCATAAACTGCAA
>MDTB01173451.1_pt1 | contig 11815 bp, 10 predicted proteins | sample 811161 | NCBI WGS metagenome assembly MDTB01 (sample SAMN05326650, study PRJNA326480) | marine metagenome | isolation source: seawater | place: Mediterranean Sea | collected 2009
TCTGTGGCACTATCCCTAAGGTCACCCTCGCCAGCCATTAGCTGGCACCGTGTCTTTATGGAGCCCGGACTTTCCTCCACTAATTAAAGTGGCGACAATCCAATTGCCTAGCAACTCAGCTATAATGCTTATGCAACAAAAATCAAGCTATATTTGACTTTTTTGATAAAATCTCACTAATTTTGAGTGTTTCCGAGTCTAAAACCCCGTCAACTCTGTTTTGCCGATATCTTCTTTGAAAATTTTTAATTATCTTCTTTTTAAATTTTTTCTTCAAATATCGGTAACCAATTTTTTGGAGATTTTTAAAAAACTCTCTAATATTTTGTTTTTTTTTTGACCTATTTCTCTCTTTTTTTATAGTGGGATAAAAACCAATTTTTTTTGATGAGAGATAATGCCAGGGAAATTTCTCGCCCGGATCTATTTTTCTTAACGGTGCAATATCTGAGTGACCCAAGATTAATTTGTTTTTTATCTTATATTTTTGCTTAAGACTTTTACATAGGTAAATAAGATTTTTTATCTGAATTTTTGTAAAAGATTGGTATCCGTATTTATGACCTTTATTTACAAGTTCGATACCTATTGAATTTTTATTTAGATTTTTATATTTGCCCCACATTGATTTACCTGCATGCCACGCAATATGGTGATCTTTGACCATTCTAAAAATTTTTCCACTTCGGCTTATTAAGTAATGACAGCTAACTTTTGACTTTAAAGTAACTAATCTATTTAAAGATTCTCGCTCTGATTGCATTCCCGTATAGTGTATTATAATTGATGTTATTTTATTGTTACTTCTTTCTTTATTACTAAAATTAGGGGAATAAAATTTGGTAATTATCATAAAAAACATATATATCATAAAAAAATGACCTTAGATCGAATAAAAATATGGCTTTGTGCGATAGTTTTTTTGTCTGTATTTTCAGTGGGCTCTTATGCTGATGAAAAATATAGTGCAAATGAATGTTTTGAAAAATTTAGTAGAGGTACACTAAAATTTAATCAAACTTTAGATAGAGCAATTTTTAAGCCTGTAGCAAAGGGTTACAGAGCGTTACCAGTGGGTGTAAGAACTGGAACTAGTAATTTCATGGGTAATATAAGATCTCTTTTAACTTTTTCAAATAACATTTTACAAGGAGATATAAAAAGCGCTGGAAATACAGCGGGAAGATTTGCCATAAACACAACTGTTGGTATTTTAGGAATTTTTGATCCTGCATCAAAAATGGGATTTGAGAAGAAAAGTCGAGAAGATTTCGGTCAAACACTTGGGGTTTGGGGTGCAGATACCGGATGTTACTTTGTTTTACCTGTATTAGGACCAACAACAACTAGAGATGCAATTGGACTTGTAGGAAATGTTTTTATTGATCCAGTATACCATCTAACACATGGTAGTGAGACCGACATTGTAGTGGGTAATGAGAATGTTGGTGAACACAACTATTATATTTATAAAGGAACAGACGCAGTTGATTTTAGATCGAAAAATATCGAGTCAATTGATAGTTTAGAAAAAAATTCCATAGATTTTTATGCATCAGTTAAAAGTTTATATTTACAAAACAGAGTTCAAAAAATTTCTAACCAACCAATTTCTTCTAAAGGCCAAGATGACAGCGATTGGGAAGAAATTGACAATCAATAAACATACATTATGAAAAGAATATTAAGGTCTTTTCTTTTACTTTTCTTGTTATCATTTTTATTACAAGTAAAGTCTTTTGCATACAGTACTGATCCTGAAAAATTTATTAGTGAGATTATTGATGAAGCAAAATTAATACTTAACAGTAGTGACACCAAGGAAATAAAAGCGGAAAAACTATCAATAATAGCTCTTAAAACAGTAGATGTGAATGGTATTGGGTATTACACATTAGGAAAAAAAAGAAAAGATATTGATCCTGATCAATTAATTAAATATCGAGAATTATTTGAAAAATATTTTTTAAAAAGTTTTACATCAAGATTGACTGATTACTCCGACCCTAAAATAAGTGTACTATCTGCTGAAAAAGTTAATGAAAAATATACAATAGTCAAAACTATGTTGCTTAAAACTGATAAGAAACCTGAGGTAAAAATTGATTGGAGGGTATACACGAAAGATCCCAACAAACCTTTGATAAGAGACTTAATAGTTGAGGGCTTAAGTCTAGCGAGAACTCAGAAAGAAGAATTTTCATCAATACTTAGTTCAAACAATAACGAAATAGATGCCTTATTTCAAAAACTAGAAGAGTTTATTAATAAATAATAAAATTATTTCAATAATTGGTGGGCCCGCCAGGATTCGAACCTGGGACCAATACATTATGAGTGTACTGCTCTAACCAGCTGAGCTACAGGCCCAATATTGATATGGATATCTCAATAAACGAAAAAGTCAAATCACTAATTTTGATTTATTTCTTTTAATAATTTGTTAAGAAATTTTCCTAACAATTGTGCATCATCTGGATTTAATATTGTATCTTTTTCAATTCCTTTTTTCATTTCTTCTCTAGCTTTATCTTTCATAAGAATAATTTTTTCTTCAGAGAGTTGGTTTTCAACTTCTTTTTGAAAGTTCTTGATCACAGTTCCTATAGTTAGCTGGAATAGTATAAATATACCAAAGAATATTACTATAGATTTAATTAAAAATATTTTCATTTAATTTGAAAACTTTTTTTTATTAATAAAAATTTCATTTATGGTCATTCCTTCAATTCTTAATTTATAATAAGATTGAAAATGATTTGGTATATTATATCTTTTTTTATTATAAATTGGTCTAACAAAATAATAGTAATTTGTGAAAATCAGATCCGCATTATCATGATCGTCCTCGATAAAAATAAACTTTTCCCTTAAATTTTCATCAATTATAAGCTTAGTTTTATTTAAATCAGTAAAACTTGTTGTTGATATTTTTAGGGGATAAATAAATTCATTATTTTTTAAAATTCTCTCTAATGTCTCACGATTCGATACCCCCCAATAATCTATGGGAAAATTATTTTTTACAAAGTTTTTGCTCAATATATTAAAATATACATGTTGATGAGGATGATGTTTAGAAATATAAAAAAAATTAAGGAGTATTTGTACAACCAAAATAAAAGAGATAATTTTAAATATATATTTATTTTTAAGTTTTCTAATGTATTCTACAAAATAAAGTCCCAATATTATTAACGAAGGATATAAAAAATACAATTGTCTCCATCCATTATAAAGAGTTGAGTTAAAAAAAATAACTGATACCACGGGTATTAAAAAAACAAAAAGAATAAATACTAATATCATTTCATTTTTGTTCTTCCAAAGATTATAATAATTTATCTTTTCTATATTAATTAAGTTTTCAGAAAAAATTAATAATGATCTAAATAGTCCCATTGTGATTATTAAAAAAAATATTATTGGTGTAGTAATAAAAAACCAAACAAAAAAATAATGCCAGGGTAAAAATTTTGCTTTTAAAAAATTACCAAAATATAAAACTTCACCATTCCAAGGATAATTTTTAAATTCGGCAAGTGAGGTTATTAATTTATAAAAATTGAAGTCCCACATCCAGGGCCAAAACAGAATAAAAAAAAGTATAAAAAATACTATGTACTTAAAAAATTTTATCAATTTTTCATTTAGGTTTTTATTATCTCCGTTAAAAAATAAAAAAAACAAAGTCAGTAAGGGGAGATAAATTGCAATTATTCTTACATCGATTGCTAGAGCAGAAAACAAAGATGCAAGTATTATATATTTATTATTATTTTCTTGCAGAAACTTAATATTGAAAAAAATAGCAAATATAAAAAAAGACATTAATATTATATCTTTAGGATTATAAAAACTTTCAGCAAATATTCTTGGAGATGAAATCAAAAAAAACAAACCAAATAATGAAATAATATTATTTTTAAAAATATTTTTAAGTAAAAAATAAAAACCTACTGAAGATGAAAAAAAAATTAAAAAATTTATTAAATGTTTAAAAAAATAAACTTGCTGAGAGTCACTTAATTTTAATATTACTTCAAATAATGCAACTGGTAAATCAAAGGCTACACCGTAAGCTTTGTCAACATAATCAGCCAAATTTGGCAAATTGTTAACGAATAAACTCAAGTTGATGTCTACTCCAAGTTTTTGAAAAATATATTTTAGTGAAACAAATCCGTTAAATCTATTTATATTCTCATCAAATGAAATTCCGTAGTCTTTAAAAATAAAAATTCCAAATAATAGATAGATTACCAAAAAAAGAAATATTAAAATCTTTGACTCGAAATATTGTTTTGTATAATTTAATAAATTCATGTTTTTTTTGGATTTAACATTATCAATATAGATGCATAATACATTATTTAAAAAATTATCACTAATTTTAATATCACTGATTTTTTCATTAATAATTGTTGAATTACTTTTAAGAATTTTGGGATTTCATCCATGGAAATATGTTTCTTCTCAAAATCAAAAAATCTTTAACTATGATCAAAAAATCGGATGGAAATCCAAGCAAGGAGTTTATGATGTCATTGCGTCTGATGAATTTAAAATAAAAACAATTCTTACTATTTTAGATGATAAAAGTAGATACACGGGTAATAACTTAAGTGATGAGAAAATTTTAATAGTTGGGGGTTCTTTTACTCAAGGATGGGGTGTAAATGATAATGAAACTTTTGCTTACAAACTACAAAATGAATTTACTAATTTCAAAATTAAAAATTATGGTCAATCTGGATATAGTGGTGTTCAATCCTATTTGCTGTTAAAGGAGTTGTTGGATAATGAAAACAAAATAAAATTAGTAATTTATGGCTTTATTGATCACCACGAATATCGAAATGTTGCTCGTGGTGAGTGGTTAGAATTATTACTTAAATACTCAAAGAGCGGCCACAGTAATTCACCAAAAATACCCTATGCAACTGTAAATAAAAATAAAGATTTAATCTTCCATGAACCGTCAGGGTATTTACAATTACCCTTTAGAGAAGAATTATCCTTAATTCCATTAGTAGAAAGAACTATTATGAAATATTCTACTAAAAGAAGAAAAAAAATACAAAAAGAAGTGTCACGCCAAATTTTTTTAATGATGAATAATCTTTCAAAACAAAATAATTCTCAATTTATTGTATTAAATTTACATTCGAACATTAAAGAGTACGAAAGTTTTTTTAAAAAGAATGATATAAATTTTGTAGACTGTAATTTGTTTCTTAATAAAAATTATTTAATTAAAGGTGACTACCATCCAAATGGCAAAGCTCATTCGGTGTATAGTAAGTGTATAAATAGTTATATAAATAGTAAAAATTTATTACTTTTCTAAGAAGCTTTTAAGTTGTTTAGATCTGCTAGGGTGTTTAAGTTTTCTTAGAGCTTTTGCTTCTATCTGCCTTATTCGTTCCCTTGTTACATTAAACTGTAGGCCCACTTCTTCAAGGGTGTGGTCTGTATTCATTCCTATTCCAAATCTCATTCTTAAAACTCTTTCTTCTCTTGGTGTTAAGGATGCAAGAATTTTTGTTGTCGACTCACTTAAATTTGATCTTATTGCAGTATCTAAAGGCTGCAGAGCGTTCTTGTCTTCTATGAAGTCGCCTAAACTACTATCCTCTTCATCTCCAACTGGAGTTTCAAGTGAAACTGGTTCTTTAGAAATTTTTAAAACTTTTCTTACTTTCTCTAATGGCATTGCCAATTTTTTTGCTAATTCTTCTGGAGTAGCCTCTCTACCAAATTCACTTAGAATTTGTCTTTGGGTCCTCACAATTTTGTTTATTGTTTCAATCATATGTACAGGAATTCTTATTGTTCTTGCTTGATCAGCAATTGATCTTGTAATAGCTTGCCTAATCCACCATGTTGCGTAAGTTGAAAATTTATAACCTCTTCTATATTCAAATTTATCAACTGCTTTCATTAAACCAATATTTCCTTCCTGGATAAGATCTAAAAACTGAAGACCTCTATTGGTATATTTTTTTGCAATTGATATTACTAACCTTAAATTAGCCTCTACCATTTCTTTTTTTGCAATTCTCGACTCTCTTTCACCTTTTTGAATTCTCTTAACTAATAATTTAAACTCACCTACCGGTAATTCGATTTTTTTACTAAATTCAATTAATCTTTCTCTAATTTCAGTAAATTCCTTTTTGTGCTTTTTGAAAAAATTTCTCCATGTTTTGTTTTCTTTTAAAAATGTTTCAAATTTTGAATTAATTTCATTCCCAACATAATATTTAACAAATTCTTCTCTAGAAATTTTATTATCGGTTGCAAGTCTTAAAATAACTCCTTCTAAAGATAATATTTTTTTATTTTCTTTATAATGAGACTGAACCAATTCCTCAACTACTGAGGGGCTAAGTTGTAAATTTTTAAAATCTTCAACTAAAATACTTTGAGTTTTTTTCAAATTTTTATTTTTAGATACAGATAATTCTCTAGAATTTAAAATACATTCAAGTTTTTCAATTTGGTATTTTTTTAGTTTTGAATAATTTTTTGCAAGATTGTCTATTAATAATATTATTTTTGGTTTAATTTCTTCTTCCATAACAGCCAAAGAAACATTGAACTCGTCATTTTGTTCTGTATATTCTTCACTTTTTTCTCCACCCTCTTCTTTCTCTTCAGATTTTTTTGTTTTTAATTTATCTTTATCTTTTTCAACTTTTTTTATCTTTTTATTTTCATTTTCATCATTCTCAAAATCTTCATAGGTTGAGTCTATATCTATTATATCTCTTACTAATAATTCGTTTTTTTCTAATTGGTCTTTCCATTCAAATATTTTTTTTGCTACTAGTGGACTTTGAGTTAGGGCATTTATCATAACATCTTTCCCCGCTTCAATTCTTTTTGCAATCGCTATTTCCCCATCTCTAGATAATAATTCAACGCCTCCCATTTCTCGTAAATACATTCGAATAGGGTCATCACTTTTTTCAGAAGTTTTTTCGACATCTCCTTGGCCAGACTCCCTTTTCTTTACTTGTTGGAAATCAGATTTTTTTGCAACAAGTGAAACTTTTTTATCAAATAAAATTATTAAGGCTTTTTCTAAGTTTTCCTGTGAACTATTCCTTTTTCCTAATGACTTTCCAAGCTCTTCATAAGTCACAAAGCCTCGATGCTCACCTTTTTCCAAAAGTCTTTCAAAAGATTTTGTAATAAGTTTAGTTTTCATAGAATTAAAGATTTATGCTTTATTATATATAGAGGCAAATTATTAAAAATCTATACCTAATTTATTCTTTGTTTATCTGGCTTTTGAGTTCCAAAAGATCAGAATACGACTTTTCGTCAAATTCCTTTATAAGTTTTTTTTCAAGATCATCGATTTTTTTTGAGAATTTAATTTCATTAAGTTCTTTTAAAATTTCATTTAACATTTCAATTTGTTGATCTTCATCCTTTTTTAAAAATATATTTTTAATCACGGCATTTTGATTGATATTATCTATTAAACTCGAATATTTTTCCTTAAATGCACTAACGTTTTTTTCATCTAGTTTGTTTTCGGAGATAAGATTTAATAGATCTGATTTTAATTTATTCAAGCTGTCTGAAGATAATTTAATTTCTTTAAAAATTTCAATTCTAGGAGTTATAATTTTTGGATAGTTATACATAATGTACAATATAGAATATTCTTTAATTTCTTCTTTTGAAAGATGATCTTTGGCTACAAAAATTTTTTTAGTTTCACTAAGAATTCTATAACTTTTTGTTTTTCTACTTTTACTAAATTTTTGCAAGGGGGTAAGGTTTCTTATTCTTTCAAGATAGTTTTCTAAGATATATTTTTTTAACGTTTTATCTTGTATTGAGTCACATAAACTTCTGAATTTTTTTTCAAATTTGGTGGTTGCAAAGGGATCTGATCTATCAAGATTATTTAGATAAATTCTCCAAATAAATTCTTCTATAGAAAGTTTCTTATTCAAAAAATCTAGAAAACCATCCCTTCCTTTTTCGCGAATGTAATCATCAGGATCTATTCCATTGGATAGCGCAACAAAATTGATTTTGTTATTTTCTTTAATATAAGGTAAAAGGTTTTCTGCAATTCGTAAAGCTGCTTTTTGCCCACTAGAATCTCCATCTAAACAAACTATTGGGTTTGAAAAAAATTTCCAAATTAAATTTATTTGACCTTCAGTTAATGCAGTTCCAGAGTTTGAAACAACATTTTTAATTCCGGAAGAATAAATGCTAATAACATCCATATATCCCTCAACGATAATAACTTCGTCTTTTTTGTTTGGTACAGACTTTGCTTTATCTAAATTAAATATATGATTTCCTTTTTTATAAAATTCTGTTTCAGGAGAGTTTATGTATTTTGCAATTTTCTTTTCTTGGATAATTCTTCCGCCAAAGGCTACGGTATCTCCAATTATATTTCTTATTGGAAATATTATTCTAGAATGAAATCTATTAAAAAATTTATCATATTTTTCATTTTTGTAAAATAATCCTGTTTGAGAAATTTCTTCCTCGCTATATTTTTTTAATAAATTTATAAAATAATCGGAATGGTCCGGAACAAAGCCTATTTGAAATTCTATTATTGTTTCTTTTTTAATTCCTCTTTTTTTTAAATAATCCAAAGAAGAAGAATTATTTTCTAAAAGTAACTTGTGGTGATGATCGCAATAATCTTTTAATATATTTTTATATAATTGATATCTTTTGTCTTTTTGAACGTCAAAATTTGTAAATCTATAAGGTTGCATACCTGCCTCTGAAGCTAGTTGCCTTACTGCTTCACCAAATTTTAATGATTGCGTCTTTATTAAAAAATCAAAAATATTTCCATGCTCTCCCGAGCTAAAGCAGTGATAAAAACCTTTTTCATCACTTACAGTAAAGGATGGGGTTTTTTCGGATGTAAATGGAGAAAGTCCCACAAATTCTTTTCCTCTTCTCTTAAGCTTTACAATTTTGCCCACAACTTGAGAAACTTTTAACCTTAACTTAATTTCTTCTAAATAATTTTTTGGGTACTTCATGCTATTTCAAATTTTCCTTAATTATTTTGCTTACCTTGGAAAAATCTAAGACGTCAGAGTGTTCTTTTTTTAATTCACCCATTATTTTTCCCATATCTTTTAATGAATTTGCTCCAACTTTTTTAATTGTTTCTAAACAAATTTTTTTAGTTTCTTCTTCCCCTAACTGCTTCGGTAAAAATTGATTAATAATCGATATTTCTGACTCTTCATTTTCTAGCAAATCCTGGCGTCCTGCCTTTTTATATGCTTCGGCAGAATCGTTTCTTTGCTTGATCATTTTTTTGAGAAGGCCTGTTAGATCGTTATCTGGCAAAACATCTTTATCTTTAATTTTTTTTGCTATCATAGCATCTTTTATCCCGGCAATGACTAATCTCAGTGTGGAGTAAGTTTTTTTATCTTTTGCTTTTAAAGCTTCATTAAGCTTATTCTCTATTTTACTATGTAGGGACATACAGTTTTAAACTTACTTTAATAACATTTTATCTTCAAAAGAAAAAAGAATGGGGTTGACGACTGTTAACCTTTTTCATATAAAGCGCAAAACCCTATTTAAAAGGATTTACTTTAACTCATGAGTTGTATTTGAGACAGGTCAGAAACAAAAAAATCAAATCACAAAATTTTTCTACAGGTATTTTAGTTTTTGAAGATGGCACCAAATTTTTTGGAACAGGTATTGGCTATGAAGGATTTGCTGTTGGCGAGGTTTGTTTCAATACATCCATTACTGGTTATCAAGAAATTATAACAGATCCCTCATACTCTGATCAGATCATAAATTTCACATTTCCTCATATTGGCAATGTAGGGACTAATATTGAAGATAACGAAGCTGATAAAGCTTGGGTGAAAGGAGTTATTCTTAATTGTAATGTAACTGAACCATCTAATTATAGATCTATAAAAAAACTGGATAGTTGGCTAAAAAAAAGAAAGATTGTTGGAATTGTAGGTTTAGATACAAGGGTTATTACTAATTACATAAGAGATAAGGGCGCTCCTAAAGGAACAATACAGTTTTTAAGAAAAGGAAATCATAACTCTAAAAAGCTTTTAAAAAATGCAAGATCTTGGAATGGATTACTAGGCTTAGACCTAGCTAAAAAAGTTACATGTAAAAAACTTTATAAATGGAAATCTTTAAAATCTTGGGACAAGAAAAAAGGGTACGTTAAAAATAAAAAGAATAAATACAATATTATAGCTATTGATTATGGAATTAAAAAAAATCAATTAAGATGCTTTTCTGATATTGATTGTGGAGTCACTATTGTGCCAGCAAACTTTCCTGCAGATGAAATTTTAAAACTTAAACCTCATGGTGTTTTTTTATCTAATGGTCCTGGAGATCCTGCGGCAACCGGAAAATATGCAATTCCAATTGTTAGAAAATTAATCGAAAAAAAAATACCAATTTTTGGTATCTGTCTTGGTCATCAAATTTTATCGTTAGCACTTGGAGCAAAAACTAAGAAAATGTCACTAGGACATAGAGGAGCAAACCATCCAGTCAAAGATCTCACAACAAACAAAGTTGAGATAACTAGTCAAAATCATGGTTTTGAAGTTGATGCCAAATCAATTCCTAGGAATATTAAAATTACACACAAATCACTATTTGATGGATCTATAGAGGGTATAGAAGTAAAAAATAAAAAACTATTTTCAGTTCAATATCATCCAGAAGCTAATCCTGGGCCACAAGATAGCAAATATTTATTCGTGAAGTTTTTAAACAACATAAAAGCAAAAAAAAATGGGAAAAAGAAAAGATATTAAAAAAATTTTAGTTATTGGTGCAGGCCCTATAGTTATTGGGCAAGCTTGTGAGTTTGATTATTCGGGAACTCAGGCATGCAAAGCACTTAAGGATGAGGGTTACAAGGTCATTTTAATTAATTCAAATCCAGCAACAATCATGACTGATCCAGAAGTTGCTGACAAAACTTATATTGAACCTATTACACCAGAAATTGTTGAAAAAATTATAAAAAAAGAAAAACCTTGTGCAATTCTTCCAACAATGGGAGGACAAACAGCTTTGAATACAGCAATTTCAATGGAAAAAAAGGGTATTCTTAAAAAAAATAAAGTAGAGTTGATTGGAGCAAAAGCATCTGCGATATCAAGAGCGGAAGATAGAGCACTTTTTAGAAAAGCAATGAAGGAAATAGAGCTTGATTTACCTAAATCTGAAATTCTTAATTCATTTAAAAATTCAAAAAAAGTTTTTAAAAAGATTGGTTTGCCTGCAATAATTAGGCCTTCATTTACTTTGGGTGGGTCAGGTGGAGGAATTGCTAAAACCAAAAAAGAATTTTTTAATTTAATTAAATCTGGAATAGCTGAGTCACCACAAAATCAGGTTTTAGTGGAAGAATCTCTTGAGGGTTGGAAAGAATTTGAAATGGAAGTGGTTAGAGATAAGAAAGATAATTGTATAATAATTTGTTCAATTGAAAATGTTGATCCGATGGGTACACACACGGGTGATTCTGTAACAGTTGCACCAGCACTAACCTTAACTGATAAAGAATTTCAAATAATGAGGAATGCATCGATTGAATGTTTGAGAAAAATTGGGGTTGAAACAGGCGGATCGAATGTTCAGTTTGCAATAAACCCCAAAGACGGAAGAATGGTTATAATTGAAATGAATCCCAGAGTTTCAAGATCTTCAGCACTAGCTTCTAAGGCTACAGGGTTTCCAATTGCAAAAGTTGCTGCAAAACTTGCTGTAGGCTACACTCTTGATGAATTAAAAA
>MDTB01209060.1_pt1 | contig 11815 bp, 13 predicted proteins | sample 811161 | NCBI WGS metagenome assembly MDTB01 (sample SAMN05326650, study PRJNA326480) | marine metagenome | isolation source: seawater | place: Mediterranean Sea | collected 2009
GTGGAAAAGTTATTTAGATTGTATTTTGTCTATCTTTATTGAAATTTGTGCTTTTACATCAGAGTGGAAGTTTATATCTGCTTTAAATAAGCCTACTTTGTTTAAGTCCTCTTTTAAAATTATTTGAGAAGGGCTAACTTCTGCCCCGTTTTTTTCTTTTATTAAATTAGTAATTTCTTTTGGTTTTATAGATCCATATAACTCACCGTTCTCTTTACTTTCTTTTATAAAAATAAAAGTTTTCTTATCAACTAGTTTCGCCACTTCTTTAAATTTAGTTTTTATCTCATTATTTTTCTTATTTAACTCATCTTTTTTTTTATTAACAAATTCCTCGTTATTTTTATTGAATCTTAACGCTTTTCCTTGTTTTAAAAGAAAATTTCTACCGTAACCATTCTTAACTACGACTTTATCTCCTATATTGCCTAAATTTAAAATATTTTCTAATAAAATTATTTCCATATTATATAAGGCCTAAAATTTTTGCTTTTTTAATCTCTCTAGTTAGCTTCTTTTGTTTACCAAATGAAACAGATGAAATTTTTGATGAAATTATCTTACCGTTATCTGATACATATTTTCTTAATAAACTTACATTTTTATAATCAACAACTGGTGCGTCTTTAATAGAAAGAGGACATTTTTTGGAAAATTTACCATCATTTTTTTGAAATAGACTCAGTTTATTAATTGAATTTGAGCCTTTTCTTTGAAATTTTTTATTTCTTTTCTTCATTTTAACTAAACTTTTTTAAAGAACTCATTTTTAATATCTAACTCTTTATATTTTACAGTTAAATATCGAATTATAGATCTGTCGATTTTAATTTTTTTTCTTATTTCGTCTAATGTATTGCTGTTGCCTTCAAATTTATAATGTATATAAAAACCTTTTTTATAATTCTTAATTTTTTTAGCTAAGTTTAAAAGTCCCCACTCCTCTATCTTAACAACTTTACCTGAAGAGTTATTAATAATTTCGTTATATTTCTCTTTAATAGTCTTTAAATCGTTTTCAGCTAAATCTTGTTTAGCAACGATAGTATTTTCATAATAAGCCATAGTTTACTTTATTAATATTGTTAATTATTTATTTATAAAAAGTGGTTTATACTATAATAAATAATTATATCAATACAAATAATTGTTAAATAAACTTATATAATGAGTGCTTTATTATTTCCCGGTCAAGGTTCACAAGTTGTAGGTATGGGACATGAAATTTTTAAAAATTTTGAAATTGTAAAAAAAATATTTAAACAAGCCGATGAAAAACTAAAATATTCAATTTCAAAATTAATTTTAGATGGACCAGAGGATGAATTACAATTAACGCAAAACACTCAGCCAGCAATCTTAACTGTAAGTTATTCAATTTTTAAAGTTTTAAAGGACGAATTTGGATTTAACTTTAGCTCTTTCAAATATTTTGCTGGTCATTCTTTAGGTGAGTATAGCGCACTTGTTTGTTCTGAATCATTAAATTTCAGTGATGCTTTATATTTATTACACGAAAGAGGGAAAGCAATGCAAGATGCTGTGCCAGTAGGCAAAGGAAGCATGCTAGCTGTTCTAGGAGTGGAAGCTGAAGAGATTAATAATTTACTAAGATTGAAAAAAGAAAAAAAAGGTATATGCGAAATAGCAAATGATAATGCTGATGGACAAGTAATTGTAAGCGGTGATAAAGAAAGTATAGTTTCTTTTAAAAACTTATTGAAAGGAAAAAAAATTAAATCAATTCCACTAAGAGTAAGTGCGCCTTTTCATTGTTCATTAATGAAACCTGCTGCTAAAATAATGGAAAATAAAATTAATAATACTAAATTTGATAATCCTCTATTTAAAATTATTAATAATGTAACTGCTGAACCTGAAAATAATTCTATCAAGATTAAAAAACTGTTAATTGACCAAATTTTTTCAACTGTAAAATGGAGAGAAAGTATAATTAAAATGTCAGAGTCTGGTGTCGTAAATTATGTGGAAATAGGCCCGGGAAAAATCTTAACTGGAATGGTTAAAAGAACATTGAAAGATGCAAATTGCTTTTCAATCAACTCAATTGCTGATATTAAAAATTTAATAAATGAATTTAAAAAATAAGAAAATATTAATTACAGGCGCTACCGGTGGTATTGGTAATAGTTTAGTCAAAAAATTTAGTGATTTTGGATCTTTGATAGTTGCAACCGGAACTAATGATGAAAAACTAAATAATTTAAAAATCAATTATCCAGAAATATATATTGAAAAGTTTAAATTAGACGAACATGATAAAATAGAAAATTTTATTGAAAATATAAATAAAAAATTAGATGGCTTAGATATTTTGGTAAATAATGCTGGCATTACTTTAGACAATTTATCTATAAGGTTGACTGAGGAAAATTGGAAAAAAGTTTTAGATATTAACTTAACAGCAAGCTTTTTGCTCTGTAAATACGCTATTAAAAAAATGCTAAAAAAAAAATTTGGTAAAATAATTAATATAACTTCAATAGTTGGACATACAGGTAATTTGGGTCAAGCTAACTATGCGGCCTCTAAAGCTGGAATTGTGGCTTTTTCAAAAAGTTTAGCAATTGAATATGCTAAAAAAAATATAAATGTTAATTGTGTTTCGCCAGGTTTTATTAAAACTGATATGACCGATAAAATAAATGATGAATTTAAAAAAACTTTAATAGATAAAATACCTCAAGGAAAGCTAGGAAGCGGAGATGATGTTTCTAATTGTGTAGCATTTTTAGCATCAGACATGGCAGATTATATTAACGGTGAAACTATACATGTTAATGGTGGAATGTATATGTCTTGACAATTCTATTTATTGATCTAATAAGAAAACAAATACATACGAAAGGATTTCATGTCGGATAATGTCAAAGACAAGATAAAAAAAATTGTAGCAGACCATCTTGGAATAGAAGAAGAAAAAGTTACTGAAGAAGCAAGTTTTATAGATGATTTAGGAGCTGATAGTTTAGATACTGTAGAATTAGTAATGGCTTTTGAAGAGGAGTTTGGTTCAGAAATTTCAGACAGCGAAGCAGAAAAAATTTTAACTGTTGGCGATGCAATTAAATTTATAGAAAGTAAATCTAGTTAGTTTATTAAATAAATGGCACATGGTACAAAAAATATCATGGTTATTTTATCTTCCCCTTCTGGTGTAGGTAAAACTACTTTAACGAAAAAAATTCAACAAAAATACGGTTCATTTAAAATTTCAGTTTCACACACCACAAGAGCTCCAAGATCTAATGAAGTGGATGGAATCGATTATCATTTTATCTCAAAAAAAGATTTTGAAGAGCTAATTAATAAAAAAAAATTTTATGAGCATGCCAAGATTTTTGAAAATTACTATGGAACGTTAAAACAAAATGTCGATCAAACAATTATTAGTAATGACATAATTTTTGATATAGATTGGCAAGGTACCAAACAGTTATCAAAATATGATTATTTAAACTTAGTAAAGATATATTTAATAACAAACAATAAAGAAGAACTAAAAAAAAGATTAGTAAAAAGAAATCAAAATACAATAGAAGAAGTGGAAAAGAGATATAGCTCCTTTGACGATGATATTAAACATTGGAAAGATTATGATTATATAATTATTAATAAAAATCTTGATGTATGCTTTAAACAAATAGAAAATATTATCTCACAAGAAAAGAGAGATTTTACTTCTCAAATAATTCGGTAATTTTGTAATATAACTGTGGTTTTATATCAGAAGGTCTGGAATTTAACGTTAAATCTTTTAAATTAGAAATTTGTTCCTCACTAAGAATCTTTTTTATATTTTTATTTATCATTTTTCTCTTATTAGAAAAAAGAATATTAGTTACATTTTCTAAACTCGCTATGTTTTTAATCTTAAATAAATTGGTTTTACTAGGCGTGAAATGAATAACCATTGAGGTAACTTTTGGTTTTGGAAAAAAACAATTAGGTGAAACCATAAACTTGTTTTTTATGATTATTTTTAGATTTGCTAAAATTGATAATCTACCGTAATTTATAGAAGGAAATTTTGAAATAATTTTTTCTCCTAGTTCTTTTTGAAACATAAAAACTACTCCGTTAATATTTTCTTCCCAATTTTTTAGTTTAATTATTTTAATAAATATTTGTGAAGAAATATTATAGGGTAAGTTACCAAAAATTATGGTATTTTTCTTAATAATTTTATCTAAGTTAAATTTTAAAATATCATCGTTAAAAACTTTTAAATTCTTGTTATTGCAATATTTTTCCATTAATTTATTTGATAAATAAAAATCTTTCTCAATAATCTTTAAAGACTTTGGCTTTTCGTTTAATATTTCATTTGTTAAAGCTCCATCACCAGGTCCAATTTCAATAATATGTTTCCCTTTAATTTTTAATAGACTGACAATTTTTTTAATTATATTCTTATCTTTTAAAAAATTTTGACCTAGAGACTTTTTCGCATAAATCATCTTTCAAATTTACTCACAAATTTTATACAATTTATCAGACTAATTGGATTAGCTTTTCTTTTCCCTATCAAATTCGAAGCAACTCCATGATCAGGTGAAACTCTTAAGTATTTTAAGCCTAAAGTAATATTAATCGCATCGAATTTAAATATTGTTTTGAAAGGAGTTATTACTTGGTCGTGAAACATTCCAACTACTACATTATATTTTTTATACTCTTTTATAAAGATTGTATCGGCAGAGAAAGGGCCTTTAAGATTAATTTTTTCTTTTTTTAATTTTTTAATAGCAGGTATAATTATCTTTTTTTCTTCAGAATCTCTCCTAAATTCAGAGTTATGTGGATTTAAGCCCAATATACATATTTTAGGTTTTATCTTTTTATATTTTTTAAACCAAGAATTTAAAGTTTTTATTTTTTTAAAGATAATTCTACTATTAATTTTTTTAGAAACTTCTTTTAAATCAATATGGGTAGTGATTGGACTGACCGAAAATTTTTTATTAGAAATGAGCATTACTTCAGAATTTTTTTTGATTTTACACTTTTTTGCAAGAAATTCAGTTAATCCAATCTTTTTATTCCCAAGCAATCTTTTGTTAATTGGGCAATTGATTAATCCAATCACATTTTTAGACAATGATAATTTATGAGCGTAATTTAAAGATTTTTTAACAAATTTTGCGCATTCATTTTGGGAGATTTTGAATGGTTTTTTAAACTTAATGTCAATATCTAAAATTTTAATCTTATTACTTCTTGGTAATTCATAAATATTTTTTACACGAATAATATCCAATGGATACTTTAATGTTTTAAATTGTTTTTTCATTAAATCATAATTCGAAATTATGTAAGTTCTTTTTTTTTCTGAATTACTAATTTTTTTCCAACTTTTATAAATTATTTCCGAATTTATACTAATAGGGTCTCCGCTAAATATTATAATTTTTTTATTCATTAGGTTGTTCTATTAAAATTGAACTTTTTAATTTTGATATTAAACTCTGTGAATATAAATTATAAAGTTCATTTTTTTTGTTTTTAATTAAATTGTTTTTTAAATTTTTTATATTTATATTTTTTACATCAGATTTTCTTTTTTGTTCAATTCTGAAAATTGTTGCTGAACCTGCATTTATAATAGGTTCACTAACTTCACCTACTTTTAAGTCTTTAAGCACTTTACCAATTTTCTTTGAAAGTGAGTTAAAATTTACCCAACCAAGATCTCCTTCCAAACTTGAAGATGGTGATATACTAAATTTTAACGCAACATTCTCGAAACCAATTTCTTTAATCAAATTTAAAATATTTAAAATCTTTTCCTTATCCGTATTATTATTATTTATAGATATTTCGATCTCTGAAAGTCTCAATTGTAAAATATTTTCTTGTTTATTAATAATGTTATTTATCTCTTTATCTATAATATTCTCGTTAATTTTTACTTGGTTAGCATACTTGTTTAGAATAAATTTTTGCCATTTAAATTGAATTTCTATTTCCTCTAAAAATAAGGAAAAGCTTATGTTGTTATCTTTAAATTTTTTTTTTAAATTTTCGATATTCCCGTCAGAAATTGAATTTAAATAATCATTTATTCTTTTATCATCTACTTTAAACTGATACTTATCTAACTCAATTTCTTTTACTTTTTTTTGTATTAAAGAATCAATGGATTGACTTTTCAAACTATTTATATTCCGTTGATTAATTTGTCGATTCGAAAGCACTAAACTTGTCAAAATTTTATTTTTAACTTCGTAATTAGTAATAATTTTATTACCTATTTTTAATGTAATTATATTATTTATTTTGCTAAACGACTTATCTATAAAAATAAAAAAACTTGCAATTATTAAAATTATGGCAATCCTCATTTTATTGCCGATGGTGAATTAATACTTCCAAATGGTGTAAGAGTAATTTTAAACATTAATGAATTTTCTGGTTCTAACTCAGAGTCATTATAAAACTCTCTTCTATACACCAAACCTGCTCTTAGACAATCATTCATATATTCATAACTTAAATTATAGAATTCAGAGGAGTCCGAAACTAAATTTCTTTTTGTTTCAAATGACAAGAGACTATTATTTTTAGTGTAATCAATTTTAGTCTTGATGTATTCTTGATCTCCAATATGTTTATTTTCTAAAATATAACCAAAACCAATTTGCATAGGATCAAAATTCAAATTTGAACTAAATTCGTTGTAATTTAATTGTTTATAATTTTGATCTAATGCAAAATTATATCTGAAATCCACATTTTGATTTAATTCTATTTTGGTATTTCCCACTAAATCTGACAGTTTTTCATCTAAACTAGTTTTAGAAGGCATCTTTTTATTTTCTTTATCACTAATTATTTGCGCAACAGAAAAGTCAAATTTTTTCTCTATTCCCTTAATTTCATAATCAAAACCTAAAGTACTGCTAAATCCTGTTTCAAAATTATTTAGGTTATCCAACCTATCCATACTGAATGCAGTTAATGGAATTAATCTATTCCCATCAACTTCTTTACGCATACTGCCAGGAGCATATCTTAAAAGAGCCTTTGGCCTTAATATATGCTCATTATTAGAATTATTTTTTCTTAATTCTAATTGTGTTAAATAACCTAATGCGCCATATAGTTCAGTGGTAGTATCATTTTTATATTTATTTGTATTTTTAGTTTCATAATTTATGTTTTTAAAATTACCTAAGAATTTATTTTTAAAAATAGAACTATAATTTAATCTATTGCTCCAATTAAAATCATTAATTAAAAAGTTAGTAAACTTATTTGTGTCATATTTTCTTACTTTATAATTTGTTTGAAGATCTAAAAAGCCAAAATTATTATTGAATAAATTTTTATTTAGCGTTAAATCAGGATAAATGTACTCATACTTATCATCAGTATCCTCTTTAAGTGTCTCGTAAATACTAGTATTAAACCCAAAAAATAAATCTTCATTTTCGTAGGTGTAATCAAGTGAATTTTCTAGAGTTTGTTGATTATAATCTACCAAATCTGATTCTAATTTATATAATTTTAAATATTTATCATTTGATACCTCCTGTACTTTAAAATTGACGAAACCTTTACCTCCACTATTAAATTTTAAATTTTTGGTAAAATTTGAAAAGAAGTGTGATTTGTTTCCTGATTTTTTTTTAGAATTAGTTTTCTTAAAACCTTTTGTATAACCGAAATCTGCAAATAAATTTGAATTTTTAAAAACTTGATGGTATTCACCCATGAATAAAGGATTCTCTGAAACATAAAATTTGTTTGTTAAAGTAAAATTTTTGTCTCGATTTAAAGCGAAAAAATAAGGGATTGTGACACCTGAGCCTAAATTTTTTGTATCTTCAAAAGAGGGTACTAAAAAACCAGATCTTCGTTCTACAGTTGGATCAGGATGTGATAATTTTGGCAGATAAAAAATCGGAATATCATAGATTTTAATCACCGCATTTTTATAAAAAATTGTTTTTTTTTTACTGTCGTGCAACATTTCCTCCGATTGTATTGACCAAGGTGGGCATTTATCGTCTTTTCTGTAGTCACATAAAGTAAAAACACTTTTTTTAAAAATACTTTCTTGTTTATTTATTTTTGAAGTATTAGAAAATATACGTGGCTTATTTTTTTTATCTATCTTAAAGTCATTTTGATTTATATAGAATTTCGAGTCAGAACCTAAAATTTCTTTTTTTTTAGTGTCAATATAAACCTGATTAAATTGATAATTGTTTTGGTACTTATCTAAAATTTTTACATTACCTAAAGATTTGAAAATATTTTTTTCAGTTTGGTACTCAAAATTGTCTAAATAAATTTTATTATTTTCATTATCAGTAATTAAAGCCTTTTTATTTGAATTAATTATATTTTTAATATTATCAAAAAAAATATCTTCACCTTCAATAATATAATTTTCACTAGTGATTACTTTAGTGGGTCCAAAAGTGCTAAATATTCTTGATATTTCGTTATACTCAGCAAATTCAGTTTCGACTTTATTATTTTTACTATCAATTCCAGAAACCTTATTTTTAAGAGTCAAATTTTTTAATTCTCTGTTAAATTCAGCATATTGGCCCCTAATTTTTAAATTATCTTTAGTTTTTGCAAAAACCTCCTCCTTAAAAATTGTTAAATTATTTTTTTTTTCAAAAGTTATGTTTTTTGCTTCAATAAAGAGTTCTTCTGAATTTGCAAATTGAAAGCAAATGAGAGAAAATATAATTATAAGTAAGCTATTTTTCATTAATTTGTAAAACTCCTATGAAAATCAAAAAACTTAAAGTAATTACTGGCGCCCATATGGATAAAATAATTGGAATTTTATCGGTTTGACCAAGGGCTAAGGAAAGATCTTTAAAATAAAATATTGCCACACTAGCTATTAAACCAACAATTAAAAATTTAAAATTTTCAGATTTTCTTAAGGTATTCATTGTGAGCACAGAGGCTAAAGCGGTCATCAAAAATAAAAAAAATGGTAAAGACAGCATAGTATGTAAACTTTGCTTTAAAAAAGAATTATTATAACCGTTATCAATTAATTTGTCGTAATTAGTTAAAAGATCTAGAAATGATAAAGTATCAAAGTTTCTAAATAAATTATTAATTTTATCGTAATCATAATTAGAACTAATAATATATGATTTTTTTTTTGACTCCTGAACAATGTCATTTTCAAATGTGAAAACAATCACATCATTTAGTACCCAGTTTTTATTTGATATGTTTGCATTCTTAGCAATTATTTTTTCAATTAAACTGGAGTCACTATTTAAATGATAAATAACTACATTTAATAAATTATTTTTCTCAGGTTTAGTAGCTGAGATTATTCTTTGTTTAAGTTCTAAGTTTTCTTTAATCCAAAGTCCATTTTTATTAAATAAGATTAGATGATCAATGTCTCTAGAGTAATTCGATTTAGTCGTTTCATAATATTTTGTCATTGTTGAAGTAATTGGATTTACGAAAAATAGTATTAATAAACCTAAAATAAATGAGGAAAAAGCAAGAATAAAAAATATTTTTAGATTAGAATAACCAAAAACTTTAAGAGTTAAAAGCTCTTTACTGTTTCTGAGGTTCAACATATACCACATACTCGAAATAAAAATTATAAAAGGTAAAATTTTTACAATTAAACTTGGAATTATTAAGCTTGTAAGTATTAATGGAGTAAAAATACTAGTTTCTATATTCTTAAAGAACTCTACTTCTTCAAACAAATTTAATAAAATTCCAAAGCAATAAAATACTGCGACAGTAATTATGAAAGTTTTTAAAAAATTTTGTAAGAGATATCTTAATATTACTTTATTCATTTATTCCTTGTTTCATTAGAAAATTTAAATACTAAAAAACTATAAAAAAAAAATGATAATATAAAAGGAAGAACCATAAATACAACTCTTATGAAAATATTAATTCCAGTAAGCCTTACAGTTAATTCGGTAAATAAAACTAATAAAAAACTATAAATAAAAACACTAAACTTATTTAAATAATTTTTTTTTGATCTAATTAATTGTAAACAGCAAATCAAACATAGTACTGGAATATATAAAGGTAAGAATAATCGCCTATTTAAAACAGAGGTAATTTCCTCTTTTAATTTATTATTGCAAATTTGATTTCCAAAAGTTTTATTTATAAAACAATTTAAAAGTTTTGAGGTAGAAGTTTCTTGCAATTTTGGCTTTTTAATTGTTGTAGAATTCAAGTCACTGAGATCAATGTTAATCTGTTCAAATTTTATAATTTCATTTTCTGTATTATCTTTTTTTGATGTTATGATTTGACCATTAAATAAAAGTAATTTTTTATCTTTCACTAAACCTTTTTTGGCTAATATTGCTGTGCTTGATTTAGTTTTATTATTTGACGATAAACTCTTTAATTCATTCCCATCATCAAATAAAAAAATATTTTCAATTTGATTATTATTTTTATTTTCAACAAAAAAAGTAAAATTCTTAAAAGTATCACTAAACTGTTTTCTTTTAATTGTAGGTAAAAATGAGCTTACATTATCATTACTTAAAAGTAATCTAGATTTATTTAAAAAGTATGGAGTAATAATTACAGCCAAGAGCAAATGAATAAAAAGAATTAAAATTGATATATAAAATAGTAAATTAACAATTTGAATTTTTTTTACTCCAGAAGTCCATAAAATGATAAATTCGCTGTCTTGTAAGTGTTTTGTTATAAACATTGTTAGTGCTAGTAAAAATGCTAAAGGAAAAAATTTTGGTGTAATCCCAAATAAATTTAAAAAAGAATACTTGAAATAATTTGATACAGAATAACCATTTTCTACTATAAGATCTAAAAAGCTGACTGCTCTTACAGTAAGCGCTATTAAAGACAATCCTAGCAAAATGATAAAAAAAGTCTTTAATATTTCTAAAAAAAAGTTGTGATAAATTTTGTTTTGAAGCATTTGTATATTTTCTATATAAGTAATTCATCCACAAATTAAATTCAACTTTTGAGTGAAAAATTTTAAATTTATCGTTGAAATCTTATATATTTGTACATATATACCAATCAACTCTACAAGGAAAAATTATAAAATATGACTGTTAAGATAAATTATATAAACAAAAATACCAAACAAACATCAACTAATATTATTTTATTTGTTAATGAAAAGTTTGATATTAAAAGTTTAAAAAAATACATTTCTAATTCAGAATTTTCTTATATCTATGATCTCTTGAAAACTAGTGATTTAAAAAAAAATATGTTTGTCTTTGAGATAAACTCAAAAAGAAAAATAGTGTTAATAAAGATTAAAAATAATCTAAAAGATTCAGACACAGAAAATCTAGGTGCTGAATTTTACGGGAGAATAAATTATGGTAAAAATTCAGATTATTTTTTAAATTCTGATACAGTTGTTAGCAAAAATAATAACTTTTTAGGTCTTTTTCTTCACGGGATAAAATTAAAATCTTATAGTTTCAATAAATATAAAACAAAAAAAGAAAATAGAAATATTGCTATAAATATAGTAGGGAGTGAAAATAAACCATCAGTACAAAGTCAAATTAAATTTAAAGCATTAGAGGAAGGAACTTTTTATGCAAGAGATTTAGTTTCGGAACCAGGAAATGTTTTGCATCCAGATGAATATTCAAAAAGACTTATCTCTCTGAAAAAAGATGGTTTAAAAGTAAATATTTATGATCAGAAAAAACTTAAAAAACTTGGTATGAATGCCTTACTTGGAGTAGGGATGGGAAGTATAAGAGGATCATATCTTGTTACTCTAGAGTGGAATGGAGCAAAAAATAATTCTAAA
>MDTB01001278.1_pt1 | contig 11814 bp, 12 predicted proteins | sample 811161 | NCBI WGS metagenome assembly MDTB01 (sample SAMN05326650, study PRJNA326480) | marine metagenome | isolation source: seawater | place: Mediterranean Sea | collected 2009
CTGAACGAGCTTGATGCATAAAAGTATTTTAATTTATTTACACTATTAATTTCATAAATTTTTAGATTAGGAATCTTTATTAAATTATAAATATTATTTGCCTGAAGGGGGTTTATAAAAATAAAAAACAGTAAAAATAGAGTAAAAAACTTCATAAATAATAATTTAGAAGATATTCCAATTTAAAAGAATGTGGTACATTTTATTTATAAAATGAAAAAAGAAAAAACTAAAAGTCCAATACAACCAGTAAGTGGAACAAAAGTTCCAAGATTTGCTGGTCCATCAACCTTTGCAAGGTTGCCAGAATTAAGAGATGTTGAAAGTTGTGATGTTGCTATAGTGGGGATTCCTTTTGATGCAGGCACAAGTTACAGACCTGGAGCAAGATTTGGGCCTCAAAGCATCAGGCAAGCCTCAAGACATCTTAGAACAAATTATCACCCTAATTATGATGTGGAGCCTTTTAAAGTACAGCAAGTTGCTGACGCTGGAGACATTACATGCAATCCATTTAATATTGATGAAGCTATAAAACAAATAGAAGAGGGAGCATCAGAATTACTTAAAAAAGTAGGAGGAATTATCAGTTTAGGAGGTGACCACACTATAGCTTTTCCTTTACTGAAAGCGATAAATAAATTTAATAATGGTCCTGTTGCATTGGTTCATTTTGATGCTCATTTAGACACTTGGGACACATATTTTGGAGCACCATATACACATGGAACACCTTTTAGACGTGCTAGAGAAGAAAATTTATTTTTAGATAATGCTTCAATGCATGTTGGTATAAGAGGCCCTCTTTATAGTAGAAATGATTTGAAAAATGATGAAAGTTTTGGATTTAAGATTATTCATTGTGATGAATTTCAAACTCAAGGAACAGAAAAGATAGCAGAAAGAATCAAAAAAAGAGTTGGGAATAACCCATTATACCTTTCTATAGACATTGATGTGTTAGATCCTGCTTTTGCACCAGGTACGGGAACACCTGAAATAGCAGGCATGACTACTAGAGAAATGGTTAACGTTATAAGAGGGTTGTCTGGATTAAATTTGATATCTGCAGATGTTGTTGAGGTATCACCTGCTTATGATCATGCTGAAGTTACATCTTTAGCAGCAGCGACAATAGTTTATGAATTAACTAATTTGTTTGCAAAAATAAAAAGATAATATATTTTTTAAAAATGTTAGATAAAAAAAATTTTTATATTAATGGAGAATGGGTTTTACCAAAAAAATCGAATGATTTTAAAGTAATAGATCCATCAACAGAAGAAGACTGTGCTATTATTTCTTTAGGAGGAGTGGAAGATGTGAATGATGCGGTAAGCGCAGCAACAAAAGCTTTTAAAACTTGGGCATTTTCTACAAAAGAAGAAAGATTAAAATATTTAGAGGCTCTATACGTTATTTATAAAAAAAGATGGTCTGAAATGGCTAAAGCTATTTCATTAGAAATGGGAGCCCCTATTGATTTTTCTACTCAACTTCAAGCTGGAACTGGAGCAAGTCATATTAAATCTTACATAAGAGTTTTAAAAGAATATACATTTGAAGAAATTCTTGGAGATCATGCTCCAAATAATAAAATTCTACATGAACCTAAAGGAGTTTGTGCTTTAATAACCCCATGGAATTGGCCAATGAATCAGGTTTGTCTTAAAGTAATTCCTGCGATTGCTACCGGCTGCACAATGGTTCTTAAACCATCAGAGATTGCACCACTATCATCAATGATTTTAGCAGAGATGATTGATGAAATTAAACTTCCAAAAGGTGTTTTTAACTTAGTAAATGGAGATGGCGCAGTTACTGGAAATGCTTTAACAAGTCATCCAGATGTAAACATGGTATCTTTTACAGGATCAACTAGAGCAGGAGCTTTAATTTCACAAAATGCAGCTAATGATTTTAAAAGAGTAAGCTTAGAGCTTGGAGGAAAAGGGGCAAATATAATTTTTAAAGATGCAGACGCTGAAGCTGTTGAAAGAGGCGCTTTGAGATGTTTTAGAAATACAGGTCAATCATGTAATGCCCCTACAAGAATGTTGGTAGAAAAATCAATTTATGATGAAACTGTAGAAAGAGTTAAAAATTTTGCAAACTCTATGAAAGTAGATATTGCCACAAAAGAAGGCGATCATATTGGTCCAGTAGTGTCAAAAACTCAGTATGATAAAATTCAATCTTTAATCCAAGTTGGGATTGATGAAGGTGCAAAATTAGTAGCTGGAGGACCTGGTAAACCTGATGGTTTAAGTAAAGGATATTTTGTAAAACCAACTGCTTTTGCAGATGTAAATAATCAAATGCAGATTGCTAGAACTGAAATATTTGGTCCAGTTTTATCAATTATACCATTTGAAACAGAAGAAGAGGCAATTGAAATTGCAAATGATACTCCTTATGGACTTTTAAATTTTATTCAAACTCAAGATCAAGAAAAAGCAAATCGAGTAGCTAGAAAACTTAGATCAGGAATGGTTGATATTAACGGTGCAGGTTTAGCGCCAGACGCACCTTTTGGAGGTTATAAGCACTCAGGTATTGGTCGTGAAGCTGGAAAGTTAGGCTTGGAAGAGTTTCTTGAAGTTAAAGCGGTTAGTGGTTGGAGTAATTAATTTAAAGTCGATTTATTTTTTATTCCTTCAAGTAAATTTATGCATTTTTTTAGTTCATCTAAAACTATATATTCATCTATCTTATGAGCTTGCTCAATTGAACCAGGTCCACAAACAACAGTACTAATGCCAATTTCCTGAAACAATCCTGCTTCAGTTCCAAAAGAAACTACTTGTCTTGAATTGTCTCCTGTTAAACTAGAGATTAATTCACAAGCATCTGATTTTTCATCTCTATCAAATCCTATAATTTCTCCAATAATTTTTTTTTCAATAGACGAATTTGGAAATATTTTTTTCATTTCAGGTAAAAGCACATCATTGGAATATTTATCTATTTCTGAGTTTAAAAATACTGCATCTTCTTTAACTACAGGTCTTGTTTCCCAATTAATATGACATTTGTCGGCTATTACATTATGAGCAATACCTCCAAAAATTCCACCAATAGAGAGAGTCGAGAATGGAGGATTGAAAATAGAATTTTTTGGAGATCTTTCTTTTAATTTTTCTCTCAGTTCAATTAATTTATTTACATATCTAGAAGCATATTCAACAGCACTCACTCCTTTGTGAGGTAAAGAACTATGACCAGCCAAACCTTTAAAATAAGTTGTGTACTCATAGCATCCTTTGTGAGCATCTATAATTTTCATATTAGTAGGTTCACCTATTATACAAATTCCATCTCTTATTCCTTTTTTTTTTAATTCTTTGATTAAAATAGGGGCTCCTTGACAAGCTGTTTCTTCATCAAAAGTAAATGAAAAATGTATATCTCTATCAAGATTTGTTTGAGAATAAACTGGAGCATAAGCTAAAGCACAAGCTATAAAACCTTTCATATCACAAGCACCTCTGCCGTAAAGTTTATTTTCTTTAATAGTTGCTTTAAAGGGATCAGTACTCCAACCTTTAGATACAGGGACAACATCTGTATGGCCAGATAATATTATTGGTTTTTTCCCATTTGATTTTTTTGATTTTAAAGTTGCAAAAAGATTAACTCTTTTCTTTTCATTATCAAATGTTTTAAAGGAGGTCGCTCCAAGCTTTTTTAAAATTTCATCACAATAATTTATTAAAGAGCTATTATCTTCACCGGATATAGTTTTAAAAGCTATTAAATCAGTTAAAATTTTTATAGAATTTTTAAACAATTTTTCTGTACTCATAAATATTATTTAATATATATTAAATTTATGAAAGAAGAAATAACCTATGAAATTTTCAATAAAGTAGATATAAGAGTTGGAACTGTCATTTCTGTAAAAAAAAATGAAAAAGCTAGGAAACCATCACTAGTAATTGAAGTAGATTTTGGTGAAGAAATAGGAATTAAGCAATCTTCTGCCCAAATTACTCATTATTACAATGAGGAAAATTTAAAGGGAAAACAAGTTATTGGAGTATGCAACTTTGCTGAAAAAAATATTGCTGGTATTGTTTCTCAAGTTTTAATTTTAGGCTCTATTGACGAAGAAGGAAAAGTTATATTAGTTCATCCTTCGCAAAAATCTAAGAATGGATTGCCAATAGCATAAATATGCATCCTGAAATATTATCAATAGCTTTATTTTGGTTTGTTACAGCCTATACTCCAGGACCTAACAATGTAGTTGCATCTTATTCAGGTTTTAATTTTGGAATAACTAAAACTATACCTCATATTCTTGGAGTAACTTTAGGTTTTACCTCATTGGTTCTTTTTTTAACAATTGGCTTGATAAATATATTCAAACTATTTCCAATTATACAAATAGTAATTAAATACCTTGGAACTTTATTTTTAATTTATTTAGCTTATAAAATTGCTTCATCTACTTCTTCAGATGAAACAAAAAAAGAAAATCCAGTAAAATTTATTGAAACTTTTCTTTTTCAATATTTAAACCCAAAAGGTGTAATGGTAGGCATAATTGTTGTTTCTACTTATGTTGAGTTAGGAGAGAATTATATTAATTACGCGACTCAGGTAGTTCTTCTTGCTTTCTTATTTTCTTTAACAAGCATAACTTTATGGACTTTTATAGGTAAATTTATGAGGAAATTTGCGACAAATGATAAATTTATTAAGTACTTTAATTATGTTATGTCAGGGCTTCTTTTAATAAGCATAATTACATTTTATATATAAAATATGAAACCAGGGACAAAAAACTCATACAATTCTTTAGTAGATTTAAAAATAGATAGAAAAAATTTTAAAATTTTTTCTTTATCTAAAGCTGAAGCCAATGGTTTGGATGGTGTTTCTAAGTTACCCAAGTCACTTAAAGTACTTCTTGAAAATCTTTTAAGATATGAAGATGATTTATCTGTTACTAAAGATCAAATTATAGCATTAAAAAACTGGCTCAAAGATAAAAAGTCTAAAACTGAAATAGCATACAGACCTGCTAGAGTGTTACTACAAGATTATACAGGGATACCTGCGGTTGCAGATCTAGCAGCAATGCGAGAAGCTGTTAAAGAAAAAAATAAAGATCCAAATACAATTAATCCACTTTCAACAGTAGATTTAGTAATTGACCACTCAGTCCAAGTAGATCAATCTGCGAAATCAGACTCATTTGATAAAAATGTTGAAATTGAATTTAACAGAAATAGTGAAAGGTATTCTTTTTTAAAATGGGGACAACAAGCATTTAATAATTTTAGGATTGTTCCACCTGGTACTGGAATTTGTCATCAAGTAAATCTAGAGTATTTATCTAAAGTAGTATGGAGCGAGGAATTTAAAGGTGAAATGTTTCTTTTTCCAGATACATTAGTTGGAACTGATAGTCATACTACAATGGTTAATGGTCTATCTGTCTTAGGGTGGGGAGTTGGAGGCATTGAAGCTGAAGCTGGTATGTTGGGTCAACCAATTTCAATGCTAATTCCAGAAGTGATTGGTTTTGAAGTAAAGAATAAAATGCCTGAAGGAACTACTGCAACTGATTTAGTTTTGACAGTAGTTAAAATGTTAAGAGACAAAGGTGTAGTTGGAAAATTTGTTGAATTTTATGGAGAGGGATTAAAAAATTTAACATTAGCAGATCGCGCAACAATTGCTAATATGGCTCCTGAGTATGGTGCCACTTGTGGCTTTTTTCCAATAGATGATGAAACTTTAAAATATTTAAAGTTTTCAGGTAGAGATCAATCAATTGTTAATATTGTTGAAGAATATGCTAAAACCCAAGGTTTATGGGCTAGCAATGATATTGAGTTCACTGATACTTTAACTTTGGATATGTCAACAATTGTTCCTACAATTTCAGGACCTAAAAGACCTCAAGACAAAGTATTACTAACCGAAGCTGCAGATAGTTTTAAAAAAAGTTTTTTTGAAATAACAAATAAAAAAAGTTTTTTAACTTCAAAAGTACAGAATTCAGATTTTGAAATAAAAGATGGTTCAATTTTAATTGCAGCAATAACTTCTTGCACCAACACATCTAATCCTAATGTATTAATAGGAGCGGGGTTACTTGCAAAAAAAGCTGTAGAATTAGGCCTAGAAGTAAAACCCTGGGTTAAAACTTCATTAGCACCAGGATCGCAAGTAGTAACAGATTATCTAGATAAAGCAGGTTTGAGTGGTTATTTGGACAAGTTAGGATTTAATCTTGTAGGCTATGGTTGCACAACATGTATTGGAAATTCAGGTCCATTAGCAGAAAATATTGTAGAAGCTATTCAAAAAGAAAACATTTATGCTGTTTCAGTTTTATCTGGAAATAGAAATTTTGAAGGAAGAATTTCTCCACATATTAAAGCAAATTATTTAGCATCACCTCCGCTAGTTGTTGCTTATGCCTTAGCCGGTCATATGGGACTTGATTTATATAAAGATTCTTTAGGTAAAGATAAAAATGGAAAAGCAATTTTTATGAAAGATATTTGGCCAACAAATAAAGAAATTGAAGAAACTTTAAAGTCTGCTTTAAACGCTGAGATGTTTGTTAAAAGATATTCAAATGTTTCTGAAGGACCAAAACAATGGCAAGAAATCAAAACTGAAAAAAGTAGCATTTACAAATGGGAAGAAAACTCAACATATGTAAAAAAACCACCTTTCTTTGACAACCTTCCAGATCAACCCGAAGGTTTTAAAAAGATTAAAGATGCAAGACCATTATTAATTTTAGGAGATATGGTTACGACTGATCATATTTCACCAGCAGGGAATATTCAAAAAGAAAGCCCTACCGGTGAATATTTTATGAAACATCAGATTTTACCCAAAGATTATAATTCTTATGGCTCTAGAAGAGGAAATCATGAGGTGATGATGAGAGGCACATTTGCAAATATAAGAATTAAAAATGAAATGGCCCCTGGAACAGAAGGAGGTTTTACAAAGTTATATCCAGAAGAAAAAATTATGCCAATTTATGATGCTGTTGTTGAATATAAAAAAAGAGGAATCGACTTAATAGTTATTGGAGGTAAAGAGTACGGAACCGGATCTTCACGTGATTGGGCAGCTAAGGGAACTAAGTTATTAGGGATTAAAGCAGTGATAGCTGAAAGCTTTGAAAGAATTCATAGATCAAATTTAATTGGTATGGGAATTTTACCTTTACAATTTATAGATAATATTAATAGAAAAAACTTAAACTTAATAGGTTCAGAATTAATTACTGTTAACGAAATTGAAAAAGGGATAAATCCTTCAGATAAAGTAACTTTAGAAATAAAATATATGTCAGGAGAGATCAAAAAAATTAAAACATTATGTAGGATAGATACTAAAAATGAATTAGAATATTATAAAAATGGTGGAATACTCCAGTATGTTTTAAGAAATATGATTTAAGAATGGATGAAGAAATAGTTTTAATTGATAAAAATACAAGAAATGAAAAAATTAAAAATTTTTTCATTCAAAATAAAAAAAATTTACTTATTTTAATTTTAATAATAATTCTTTTGTTATTAGGATATTTTTCATTTGGTGAAATAAATAAAAGAAATAAAATTAAATTAGCAAACTTATATAATTCTGTAATAATTGATTACAACGCTATTGAATACAGTTTGGAGGATAAAAAAAAAGTAGTTAATGATTTAACTTATTTAGTTAGTAAAAAAGATAAGACCTATTCCCCTTTAGCTTTATATTTTATAATAGATAATAGTTTAGTAGAAAATAAAAATGAAATTAATAGGTTATTCGATATTTTAATATTTGATACAAGTTTGGATATAGAAATTAAAAATTTAATAATTTATAAAAAAGGAATATTTAATTCTGATTTTATTGATGAAAACGAGTTACTCCGAATTTTGGAGCCAATTATTAATTCAGAAAGTGTATGGAAATCTCATACTCTTTACTTAATAGCAGAATATTTTTACTCAAATAATCAAAAAATAAAAGCCAAAGAATTTTTTGAAAAAATATTATTATTACCAAACAGTAATATTGATATCAAAGTACAGGCTCAAAAAAGATTAAGAAGAGATTTAAGTGAATAACAAGTTATTACTAATATCTATAATTTTATTTCTTACACATTGCTCATTTAATTCAAATAGTAATTTTTGGAATCAAAGCAAAATAGTAAAAGAGGAAAGAAATAAAAAACAATTATTTCAAACAACTAAAATAGCTGATTTTGAGATAAATGAAGATTTGGAAATTCAAATCAAATCAAATGCATTTGTTAAAAATAGTTTTCAAAATAATTTGACTAATAACAATGGACAATTAGATTATGACGGAAAATTGAAAAAAGCGTCAAAGTTCAAATTTTCGAGAATTGATAAATTTAATGAATTTGAACCTGAGATAATTTTTGATAAAGAAAATCTTATTTTTTTTTCAAACAAGGGATCGATTTTAAAATTTAATGACAAGTCAAAGTTATTGTGGAAAAAAAATTATTATACTAAAAATGAAAAAAAACTAGAACCAATTTTATTTTTTGCTAATAATGAAGAAACATTGATAGTTGCTGATAACATAACACGATTATATGCCTTAGATATTAGTTCAGGTAATTTAATTTGGTCTAAAAATAACCCTGCAGCCTTTAACTCTGAAATAAAAATTTATAAAGACTATTTTTTTTTAATTGATTATGAGAATATTCTAAGATGTTTTTCTATTAAAGATGGAGAAGAAATTTGGAATATTAAAACTGAAAATTCAATTTTAAAATCACAAAAAAAACTATCATTAGTTATTAAAGAAGAAAAAATAATCTTTAATAATTCAATTGGTGATATTACAGCTGTAGATATGTTTGGAAATTTATTATGGATAGTTCCAACTTTGAAAAATCAAAATGCATCCACTACCTATTTTCTTAAAATGTCAAATTTAGTAATAGATAAAGACTCTATTTACTTTTCAACTAATATGAATGAGTTTTATTCTTTAGATTTAAACAACGGAGTTATTAATTGGAAACAAAACATAAATTCAAGTTTAAGATCAACAATAATTGGAGAAATGATTTTTTCAGTTTCTGATGAAGGTTATTTTTCAATAATAAATGTTGAGACTGGAGAAATAATCAGAAGAACAGATATTTTTTCTGGTATAAAGAAAAAGAAGAAAAAAAAATTAAAAGCAACAGGCTTTATAGTAGGAAAAGAAAAAATATATGTTTCTTTAAATAATGGAAAAATTTTTATTGTTGATATAAAATTTGGAAAAACTATTTCTTCAATTAAAATTGATAACGACTTTATATCAAGACCTTTTGTTAAAAATCAGGAATTATTTATTATAAAGGATAATGGAATAATAAAAGTTCAGTAAAATGTTTTTAAGATTACTTGAAAAGCTAGGACGAAAAAGAATTGTTTTAGATAGAGGACCATCACACCCAAATTTTAATGAAGCTAAACCATGGATGAATCGATATTATGTATTGTTCAGGAATAGACCTAAGTGGTTTCCATTTAATATCTTAATTCATGAAATGTTAGCAGACGATCATGGCGATGGGGTCCATAATCATACATTTCCTTACATGACAATTATATTACGAGGTGGTTATTGGGAAACATTGAGTAAAGGAAAATATTGGCGACCTCCAGGATATATAGGTTTTAGATCAGCAAATAATTTACATAGAGTTGATCTCAAACCAGGTACAAAACCGTTGACATTATTTTTAGCAGGACCATTTGGGCTAAGAAAAGGTCCTAGATCGGAATACGGAATAGATTTTAAAACAAGAAAATGAATTTAAAAAAATCATTTTTAGATTTCTGTGAAAATAAGCAATATGAAATTAATCCGAATCAACTAGATGTAATTAAAGATCTTAAAGATTATCACAAAAATAACTTTGACGAATCTTTATTAAAAAAGATTTTCACAAAAAAAAAAATTAAGCTTGGTTTTTATTTAGTAGGAGACGTTGGTGTAGGGAAAACAATGATTTTAAATTTTTTCTTTAATGAGTTGAAGGAGAAAAAATTGAGGCTTCATTTTAATGAGTTTATGATTAATTTTCATGATTTTATTTTTAAAAATAAAAATAAAAAAGATAGAATCGATTATTTTGTAAAAGATTTAAAGAAAAAAACACAAATAATTTACTTTGATGAATTTCAAGTCACAAATATTGTTGATGCAATGATTTTAGGCAGGTTATTTAGTAAAATCTTCGAAGAAAAAATTAGAGTTATTTTTACATCAAATATAAAAATTAATGATCTTTATAAAGATGGTCTTCAAAGAGACCAATTTATTCCATTTATAAAAGTTTTAAAAACTTATTCTTTTGAAAAAGAGTTATTAATTGAAGATGATTATCGCTTAATTAAGAACATAAAATCGGAAAGATTTTTATTTCCAATTGATAAATCAACTAATTTTATTTTTAATAAGTTTTTTAGAAAGATTACAAAAAATAAAAGGAAAAGTTTAAAAATTTTAGAAATAAAAGGAAGAAAAATAATATTAGAAAATTTTTATGAAAAAATAGTTAAATTTAACTTTAATGAATTATGTAATAAAAATTTAGGATCCGAGGATTATATTAAGATTGCTGATAATTCTGATTTTATTTTTATTGAAAATTTACCTAATTTTTACGAAATAAATTCAAATCAACAAATTAGATTTATAACTTTAATCGATATTATTTATGAAAAAAAAATTCCATTAATGGTTACATCACAAGTGAATTTAGATGAAATAAAATTATCAAAAAATATGGTAGAACCATTCAAGAGAACCATAAGTCGCTTATATGAATTAACCTCGATAAGTTATAATTAGATTATGAAACAAGTTTTTTTTGAATTTCAAATTAATACTAATGGTCAAAAATTTTATGAATTTACTGATGAAGTGATAGATTGGATTAAAAAAAAAAATTTCGAAAATGGGATTTTAAATTTAAGCATTCAACACACTAGTGCATCATTAATTGTTCAAGAAAATGCTGATCCTGACGTATTAACTGATTTAATTAATTATTTTGATAAATTAGTTCCAATGGATAATTCTCTTTATATTCATACAGCTGAGGGTAAGGACGATATGCCAGCTCATATCAAATCTTCATTAACAAATAACCAAATATCCTTAAGTATTAAAAATAGAGAGCTTTTACTTGGAACTTGGCAAGGGCTATTTCTTTTTGAGCATAGGTTAAAACCTCAATTAAGAAAAATAGTATTTCATTTTTTAGGAGACTAAATTTTTTTTATCTATAAGGATTGTAAGCCCATTGTAAAATTGCTTGTCTTTGTCTTCTTCTGCAACCAAGGTCACCTTTTTCACAATTTTTTTCAATTGCTAAAACGTGTCTTCTAAAATTTTTCCATCTTTTGATTTGAATCTCATCTATGTGAGGAATTCTTCTTCCATTAGCAAATCTGCAGTACCATTGAAACCAACCTAGGGGATCTTCCTTAAAAATCCATCCTTTTTCAATCCAATGTTCTCTTGATAAACCTGAAACAACATTAAATCTATTTAAACTTACATCAAAATTTTTACTTATCTTTGCATTTGCAAACCAAGATTTAGGGTATTCTTTAAAATTTAATCCAAAATAAGCACCTCCAAAAACACCTAATTCTAACATTCTTTTTGGACTTAATTCAGGTTTAAAGATTTTATAAAATTCTTGATTATAAATTTTTTTTTTAAGATTTTTTTTCAAATTTTTTTCTCTTAGCTATTTATTAATTTTTGATACATTTCTTTATCAGTATCACC
>MDTB01067401.1_pt1 | contig 11814 bp, 12 predicted proteins | sample 811161 | NCBI WGS metagenome assembly MDTB01 (sample SAMN05326650, study PRJNA326480) | marine metagenome | isolation source: seawater | place: Mediterranean Sea | collected 2009
ATGGCGGTATCAAAAACCGCTGCCTTACCGCTTGGCTATGCCCCAATATTAAGTTTTTGATATATCATAAATCTATTAATTTAAATAGTTTTTGCAATCAATGCCCAATATTTAGGATACTTTAACCTAATTCTAATAAGAGCATCTTTAGCTGCTTTTTTACTTTTAAATACACCATAACAAACAGATCCTGAACCCGTCATTCTTGAAAAATAACATCCTTTTTTTTCAGCTATTTCTTTAATTAATTTTTTTATAGTAGGGTATTTGTTTTCAACAATTAATTGCAAATCATTATTTTTACTTGTAAGAAAGTTCAGAAATTTGCTCTTATCACTAATCTTTTTAAAATTATATAACAATTTTGGAGAATATTTTTTAATTTTTGAATAAATATATTTCGTTGAACATTTTATATTTGGATAAACTATCAAAAAATACAACCTATGTTTTTTGGGAAAATTAATAACTTGATTAAGATTTTTTAAAAAACCTTGTTTATAAAAAAACAATTGTAAATCAGTTCCTACTTTTTTTTTAAAAATACCCATCAAATTCTTATCTATTCTATTTCTAACAAAGTATTTTATTAAACTATAGGCATTGCTAGTACCGCCTCCCAAGCCGGCAAACACAGGTATTCTTTTATTTACAGAAACATAATAGTAACTATATATTATTTTTTTTTCTCTTAAAATTTTTAGTACTTCTAAAATTGAATTGTCTTTTATTTTTACAAACTTTGCAAATTTTCCTTTAAATTTTATGGTATCTTTTGAAGCTTTAATTTTCTTTATTTTAATCTTATCAAATAAATCAATTAAACAAAAATAGGATTGTATATCATGTAGTTTATCTTTTTTATATTTCTTAACCACGTTTAAAGAAAGATTAATTTTAGAAAAAGATTTTAGTTCCATCCCTATAGGCCAGATATTAATTTTTTCTTGATAGTATCTTTTAATTCTTTTTCTGTATCTTTAAGGTTTAGTACATAATTCCAATAATATCTTGCTTGAATTTCCTGTCCATTCTTCCAAAGTACATCACCATAATGATCGCTAATTATAGGATCTTCTGGCATTAGTGTTACTGCAGATTGAAGATATCTTTCTGAGTCTTTATATCTTTTTAGTTTAAATAATGCCCACCCAAGTGAATCAATAATATAAGGATCGTCTGAGCGTAAGCTATTTGCTCTCTCTAGCATTTTTAAAGATTGAGATATTTTTACACCTTGTTCTATCCATGAATAAGCTAAATAATTAATAACGTAAGCTTGATCTGGGCTTTGTTTTAAAGAAGATAAAAAATCTTTTTCTGCTTTATCCCATTGCCCTATCCTTTCATAACATACTCCTCTTCCATCAGTAGCTTTAGGATAAAGAGGATGTGTCTTTTTGATTTTTTGAATTATTTCGCTATATAATCTTATCGAATCTTCATATTTGCCATTGTTTTTTAAGAATGTTGCATAATCAATTTTTTCATAAACACTTTTTTCTGGAAATTTATCATAAGCGTCTCCTAAAGTTTTAATTGCTTTTTTCTTTTGTTCCTCTTTAATTAATATTCTTGCTTTTTGCTTCGAAGAATACCAAAGAAAAATAGAGCTTTTTTTTCCAAGTTCATCATAAATTTCTTTAGCTTTATCAAAATTTTCTATTTTATAAAAATTTTCAGCTAGTAAAGCATCGAATGAATAAAAGTCTTTGTTTAAATATTTTGCTAAATTTAAATAAAAATTTGAAAATGTAAAGATAGACTGAGAGGATAAAGCATTTGCTGTTATATAAAGTATTTCAGCAGCAATAAAAGAAATGTTTTGACAGTTAAAATTATCTTCTCTTTTATTTTTTAAAACATACTTAAATTGATTTAATAGTAAATTTCTAGGATATAAATCAAGTGCAGAATTTAAAACTTCTTTTGCTTGATCTATTTTACCCATTTTAGATAAATACGATGCATAAAAATAATTATATCTAGAAAAGTCTATTCTTTCATCTGAGGTAATATTTTTAAATAAAATTTCAGTTTTAGGACTATCATAAAAACAATGTAAAAATGCATTTTGAATATTTATTAAATTTATGAATTTAGGATCTATTTCATTAATCTTTTTTTCGGCATTACTTAAATCTAAGTTACTAAAACTTGACCAATTAAAGAGAGAATTTGATACAAAGTTATTAAGTATGAAATTAGATTTTTCATTTTTAAGTTTTAAAAAATATTTTTGAGCTAAATCATACTTTTTATTTTTGAGGTAATAAATTCCTATTATTAGATCGCTTTCAAAACTATTAAGGTTTCTTTCATCTAGTTTTTTAGAGTAATTAAAAGCCTCATTAAATTTACCTAAATTAATTAATGAAAATAGATATTTTATAGAATAGTTTTTGTGGCTGTTTTCTAAGCCATCTACTTTTTTTAAAAACTTATAAGACTCGCTGTATTCATTGTTATCTAAAAGCAATATTCCTGAAAAATAATTTGAAATATAGTCCCCATGATCAAACTTATCTAGACTTTTAGCATTAAGTGTTGAAAAAAAAATAGTGACAAAAACTATTTCTAAGATAAGTTTAAATGATATTTTAAATATATTCATATGTTTTTATGGTAAAAAAAATTAATACTAAAACTGTTAAATTAATTAAATTTTACAATTCTATTAATTATAATTTAATTTACAACAATAGTGCAATCAATAGATATAAAAAAGATATTTTCGGTATTTCAGCTGATAAAGCTGAAAAGCTTAATACACTAAAAGATTCTATTTCTAATATTCATAATTGTGAATTAAAAAAAAATGCAGCCAACATAGTCTTTGCGGATGGCAACCCTAAAACAAAAATTATGTTAATTGGTGAAGGACCTGGTTCTAATGAAGATAAAGAAGGGCTTCCTTTTGTTGGCCGTGCAGGGGCTTTATTGGATAAAATGTTGTCTTCAATAAATTTAGATAGAAAAAAAGTCTATATAACTAACGTAGTAAATTATCGTCCACCTGAAAATAGAAAACCTACAGAAGAAGAAATAAATAGGTATTTGCCATATCTTAAAAAACATATTGAAATTATTAGTCCTAAAATACTAATTTTATTAGGAAGCACAGCGTTAAATGCTCTTATTGGAAGTGAAGTGGTTATATCTAAAGCTAGAGGAAAGTGGATAGAAAAACAATTTGGCACATGCAAAACCTCTGTGTTAGTGACTTATCATCCAGCTTTTTTGATGAGACAACCGGCTCAAAAAAAGATGGCATGGATAGATCTTAAAATGATAAGAGAGAGAAAATCTAAATTAAAAATTTAATTGAAACGAAATATTATTACTGCTGGCGTTGACGAGGTAGGAAGAGGCTGTCTAGCAGGTCCTGTAGTTTCTGCAGCAGTAATATTAAATGAAAATATTAATTTAAAATTATTGAAAGACTCAAAAAAAATTAACTTTAAAAACCGAATAAAAATAGCAGAACATATTAAATTAAACTCATATTATGGAATAGGTGTTGCTTCTGTTGAAGAGATATTAAAATTAAATATTCTTCAAGCAGCGTTGCTTTCTATGAAAAGAGCAATTAATAAATTATCAATTAGACCAGAATTAATTTTAATTGATGGTAATTTTGCCCCAAAAGGAATAAAAAATTTTAAAACAATTATTAATGGAGATGAAAAAATAAAGTGTATAAGTGCAGCTTCAATTATAGCCAAAACATATCGTGATTTATTAATGATAAAATTGTCAGAAAAATTTTCTAATTATGCTTGGGAGAAAAATTTTGGCTATGGCACAAAAGCTCATTTAGATGGTTTAAAAAAATTTGGAATTACTTCTCACCATAGAAAAGCGTTCAAGCCAGTACACAAGATATTGTCGAAATAAGAATCTCAAACACAAATGGATTCCTTTTTTTTATAAAAAGATTTGACCTTAGATTCAATTTAAGGTTGAATCTTTGATATGTTTAAATTTTCTAACAAAATTCTGAATGGTGACTGCTTAAAGGAATTAAAAAAAATTCCAGAAAAATCATTTGATCTAATTTTTGCTGATCCTCCTTACAATATGCAAATAGGAGAAAGATTAAATCGTCCGGATGCAAGCAAAGTAAATGGGGTCAATGATAAATGGGATAAGTTTAACAGTTTTAAACATTATGACGAATTTTGTAAAAATTGGCTAACCGAATGTAAAAGAATATTAAAAGACAATGGAAGTATTTGGGTTATAGGCTCTTATCACAATATTTTTCGCCTGGGTTATCATTTGCAAAATTTAGATTATTGGTTACTTAACGATGTAATTTGGAGAAAGAATAATCCTATGCCCAATTTTAAAGGTACACGATTTACTAATGCTCATGAAACTTTAATTTGGGCTTCAAAAAATAAAAAATCAAAATATACATTTAATTATCAATCCTTAAAATGTTTTAATGATGATATTCAAATGAGATCTGATTGGATGCTCCCTATTTGTAATGGAAAAGAAAGATTAAAAAAAAATGGAAAGAAAGTTCATTCTACTCAAAAACCTGAAGCTCTTCTACACAGAATCATTCTAGCTACAACAAATAAAGGGGATTATATCTTTGACCCTTTTATAGGTACTGGTACAACAGCAGTGGTTGCAAAAAAATTAGGAAGAAATTTTTCTGGTATAGAAAAAGATAAAAAATATTATAATGCAGCTATAGAAAGAATTGCTAAAACAAAAAAAATTGAAGATGATTACCTGGATACATTAGAAAATAATAAATCAAAACCAAGAATACCGTTTGGATCTTTAGTAGAACTAGGAATCTTAAAGCCTGGCGCGACTTTATTCGACTCAAAGAAAAAAATTAATGCAAAAATAATGATAGATGGGAGTATTAAATATAAAAATGCTGAGGGTTCAATTCATAAAGTTGCAGCAAAAATTATGGGAACCGAAAGCTACAATGGTTGGACATACTGGCATTGTAATATCAATGGAACAGCTGTTGTAATAGACAATCTAAGGCAAAAATTTATCTTGAATAAACAATTTTAATTTTTATACACTTTACCTAAATAATTATCGATAAAAAATTTTTTTTTTAATAAGAAATTCATAAAAAAATTTCTAGTCAATTGCATAAAATTGTTCGAAAGGTGAAAAACAAAAAAATTAAGATTTGATCTATTTCTAACTATTTTTGCTCTTTTTGATCTTTGAAGAAAATAAGTATTATTAATGTTGGAACTGTCATCTTTTAAAAGATTAAACAATTCGTAAGCACTTTCTATAGATTGACCAGCACCTTGAGCTAAAGTTGGCAAAAAACTATAAAAAGCATCACCAATGTAAAAAACTTTGCTATTTGAAGAAGGTAGTATCCTTGGAGTGGAATACAAAGGCCAAGATTTTATATCTTTGTTAAAGAATTTCTTTAGCTTTGAATTTTGATTTAAGACCTTTTTCTCAATTAAAGATTTAATATTTTCAGGCTCGTATTTATTATTTCTGATTATACATACTATATTAAGGTCCTTATTTTTATTTATTGGATAAACCACTAAATGACAATTTTTACCCATTATTAAACTAATTTTATCTTTGTCTATGTTAAATTCAAATTCTGATTTTAATATTGTTCTTACTGCTATTGCTTTTTTAAATTTTGGCTCATTTTTTTTTTTTTTCAAAAAAAGATCTAGCGTTAGAAAAAATTCCATCCGCAACAACTACGATATCAACAAGATCATTAGTATTATCATCAAATTTCAATAGAACTTTATTCTTTAATTCAGATACTTCTTTAATCTTTTTTCCAAACCTTAAGTGTTGAGAGTAAATTTCGTCTTTTAAAAACTCAATTAATGTTGATCTTTGTAGAGTGGTATACTTATTTTTATCAGTGTTAAACTCATCAAGATCCAAATTACAAATTTTTTTATTTTCAATATTATAAAAATCAAATCCTTTAGGGTGATAAATGTGGTCTTGATTTACTCTTTGAAAATCAATTTTATTTAAAATAGAAATACTGTTTGTAGACAATTGGATTCCATAACCTTCCTCTAAAGATAAATTTTCTTTTTTTTTCATAAAGCATAAATTCAAAGTCAGAATTTTTTTTTAAAAGATTCGCTAAAGTTAATCCAGCAACTCCCGCACCAATTATTGCTATTTTTTTTTTCATTAGAATAAAACTGATACTTGTTTGAATATCTTTTTTGTAAAAGTTGGAATGAACTCTTTATTCTTATCAATTGAGTACCAAATAAAAGATGGAGGTATTTTGTTTGAAAACTTATAGTATAAATTAATATTTAATTTCTTATTTGAAATAGAATTTTTATATTTTTTTAAAAATTTCCAATTACTAGTATTTGTATTTTTTTTAACTTCTTGAATCTCTGGTAAACTAAATTTATTCAGGAATCCAAGATTATTTTTTTTTGTAAGAGCAATTTGTTTTTTTTTATTAATATAACAAAAAACATTATAATTTTTATATTCTATCATTTTATATTTAATTGTTTTAATCTTTTTTGAAGATTTAAAATATTTACAATTTTTTTTCAAATTACAAATATGGCATTTTGGGTCTTTAGGTTTGCAAACTAGTGCTCCAAATTCCATCAAAGCTTCAACAAAATCTGAATTTCTTTTTGAATTAAAAAGTCTTTTTTTATTTGTCTCAATAAATTGATCAAAATCAATTAAGCTTTCTTTTTTATTAATTATTCTTGAAAATACTCTTTTTACATTTCCATCAATAGCAATTGCTGGTTGGTTATGAACTAATCCTAACAATGCATTTGCTGTATAATTCCCAACACCAGGAAGATTTTTAATTTCTTTTGTTGTTTTAGGTAATATGGAATTATATTCGTTAACTAATATTTTTGATGTTATTAAAAGATTTCTTGCTCTTCTGTAATAGCCTAAACCTTCCCATAGTTTTAAAATTTTTTGTTCGCTACTTTTTGAAAGTAACTTTAAAGTTTTAAAATTTTTAATAAATTTTTTAAAATATGGAATAACTGTTTTAACTTGAGTTTGCTGCAACATGAATTCACTTAAAAGTCTATAATAAAGCTTTTTTGGTGAATTTTTGCCAACACGCCAAGGTAAACTGCGTTTATTATTATCATACCAACATAGAATTTTTTTTGATAAATTAAATCTTATATGCATGACAAAGATAATAATAAATTAAAAAATTTCATACAAGGGCTTAGACCTTTCTCAAATTCAATACCCAAATCTTTAAAAAAACATTTAAAGAAGGGTGGATATAATTACTCTAACATTGTTGAAAATTGGACAAAAATGGTGGACAAAAGAATATCTGACTCTTCTTATCCAATAAAAGTCAAAATGGGTAAAGATATGAAAAATGGAATATTAATACTTAATGTCATTCATGGAAAAGAAATGGAAATTGAGTATGAAAAAAAAGAGATTATAGACAAAATAAATAGTTTTTTTGGATACAATTGTATAAATCAAATAATTTTAAAAATTGAAGAAAAGGAAATTAAAACTAGTCAAAATAAATTTCCTAGAATAAAGAACTTTTCTAAAATCAATGAAAAAATAAATAAAGTAAATAATAATCAATTAAAAAATTCATTAAATAATTTTTTAAAGGCTTTCAATGAAAGAAATTAAAAGAATTTTTTTTAAAACAATTTTATTTATTTTTTTATTTTCTCCAGTAAATGCTGAAAATAAAATTTTGAGCTTAGGTAATTCAAATGCTAAAGTTACTATTAAAGTGTTTTCATCTCTGACATGTCCTCATTGTGCAAATTTTCACAATAGTATTTTTGAAAATTTGAAGAAACAATACATCGATAAGGATATTGTTAAATTTGAACACCATAGTTTCCCGTTAGATTTAGCAGCTCTTAATGCAGAAATAATTATAAGGTGTGAAGAAGATAATAATAAAAAATTTCAATTATTAAGTGAAATTTACAAAAAACAAAATCAATGGGCTGTTGGATCTGATATAAATATTATTAACGAATCTATTAAAAAAATTGGTTTAGATTTAGGGCTTAGTAATAGTAAAATGGATAATTGTCTAAATAATGAAAATACCCAAGATGAAATCTTAAATGAGAGAATTCAAGCACAAAAACAATATAAAATAAAGTCTACTCCCACTATATTTATCAATGAAAAACAATATAAAGGTAAACGTGAATATAAGTCTTTGAAAGAAGCAATAGATAAATATTTATAAATGCAATTTAAAAAATTAGAAATTAATGGTTTTAAATCTTTTTCCGATAAAACAACTTTCTTGATTCAAGATGGTCTGACTGGAATAGTTGGTCCAAATGGATGCGGAAAATCTAATATAGTTGAATCTTTAAGATGGTGTATGGGAGAAAATTCTGCGAAGAGTATGCGAGGCTCTGGTATGGAGGATGTAATTTTTTCTGGAACATCAAATAGACCTTCAAAAAATATTTCTGAAGTAGCTTTGATGCTCGATAATAAAGATAAAAATGGCCCCACGCAATATAATGAATTAGATGAAATAGCCATTAAAAGAAAAATAGAAAAAGATAAAGGATCAAAATATTATATAAATGACAAAGAAGTTAGGGCGCGAGATATTCAAACTTTTTTTGCTGATTTATCTACAGGAGCGCACTCTCCCTCTTTAATTAGTCAAGGAAGGATTGGCCAACTTGTTACAAACAAACCTATTGAAAGAAGATCTATACTCGAAGAAGCTGCTGGAATTTCTGGTATTCATGCTAGAAGACAGGAAGCTGAAACAAGACTTAATGCAGCAGAAAATAATCTAAAGAGAGCTGATGAACTAAAAAAACAACAACAAAAACAGTTAGATAACTTGAAAAAACAAGCCGAGGAAGCAACAAGATACAAAGAAATTTCTAAGGAAATCAAAAAAATTGAGTCTGGGTTATATTATTTGAAAATACAAGAGATTGAAAAAGACAAAAAGCAAATTACCGAAAAACTTAGTGAATTAGATGATGAAGTAAGTGCGATAAATATAGATTTAAATCACAATAATAGTCTTTTAGAGGAGGAAAACAAAAAACTTTCCCCATTAAGAGATAAAAAAATGGAAAGTCTAGCAAAGCTCCAAAAACTTAATTTAGATATGACAAGTTTAGATGAAGAAGAAGCTAGAGTAAAATCTTTAAAAGTTAAACTTGAAAAGTCTATTAAAACGGTTGAGTCTGATTTAGAAAGAGAACGAAGTATTGCTTTAGATGCAGAGTTAAATGAAAAAAGAATATTAAAAGAAAAAGAAGAGTTATTAAAAACAGAAAATGAGCTTATTGAAGTAGAGTCAGTTTCTTCAAATGAGCTAAGTACATCTAAAACTAAACTAAATAATTTACAAACAGAATTAGATGCAATGCTAAACAAAATAGAAAGTTTAATAGATCAAGAAAAAAAATTAACTAAAGAGATTTTTAAAGAGTTAAAAGAATTAGTAAAAAAAATAACTTTATCTCAAGAGGAATATGCAGAAAAATATGGGAAGAATAAGTCAATACAAAGCGACTCCATAAAGAGAAAAGAAAGAATTAAAAATATAGATATTGAACTTGAAAACTGGAGAAATTTAAAATCAAATTCTAATAAAATGACTTTAGAGCTTAATGAGAGGAAAAAGAAGATAAAATTAGAGTTAGATGAAAATCAAAAAAATCCTGAACGCATAGCAACTTCAAAGGGTCAAAATTTACAAAATTTAGATAATACAAAAAAAAGAAATGAAGAAATTGAGATTGATTTAATCGAAGCCGAAAAAAAATATAGTTCAATTAATCAAAATTTAAAAGAAATTCAATCACGTTTATCTGTTGCAAAAGAAAATAAAGCTAGAAATGAAGCAACAATTGAAGGGATAGATGAAAGAAAAAAAGATTTATTATATTCAGTTAAAAGTGAACTAAATATAGAAAATGAAACATCTTTATTGACTCAATCAGATTTAAGTATTTTGTCTGTAGAGAATTTTCCTAGCATAGAAGATCAGAAACAAAAAGTTGAAAAGATTAAAAAACAGAGAGAGTCTTTAGGTTCAGTTAATCTTCGAGCAGATGAAGAAACTAAAAAATATGAGACAGAAATAAAAAAAATGGAAGATGACAGGGCTGACCTTTATTCTGCAATAGTAAAATTAAAAGCCAGTATAGATGAGCTAAATCAAAAAGGAAGGGAAAGATTGCTGGAAGCTTTTACAAAAGTTAATAGAAAATTTAACGAAGTTTATACAAAACTGTTTAGTGGTGGAACAGCTAAAATTGAATTGGTTGACTCAGATGATCCTTTAGAAGCAGGTTTAGAGATGTTTGTTTCTCCTCCTGGAAAAAGATTACAATCAATCACTTTATTGTCTGGGGGCGAGCAAGCTCTAACAGCTCTATCATTAATTTTTGCAGTGTTTTTGGTTAATCCCTCTCCTATTTGTGTTTTGGATGAAGTAGATGCCCCTTTAGATGATGCTAATGTAACGAGATTTTGTGGACTACTAGATGAATTAACAAAAATTACCAAAACCAAATTTATAATAATAACCCACCATGCCCTTACGATGTCAAGGATGCACAGATTATATGGAGTTACTATGGCAGAACAAGGAATTAGCCAATTAGTGGCAGTAGATTTACAAAAAGCTGAAGAGCTAGTAGCCTAGTAATTTATCATGAAAAATCCTGATGATTTTAAAACTCGCCTTAAAATTGCAAAATCAAAAATAAAAAAACAAATAATATCAAACCCTTCAAATAAAGGCTCTTTTATGGGCAATGCTTTTAAATTAGGCACCGAATTAGTTGCTGCAGTAGGGGTTGGGACAATAATTGGGTTTATTTTAGATAGTTGGTTTGGTACTACACCATGGTTAATAATAATTTTCTTTTTTTTAGGAGCTGCCGCAGGCATATTAAATGTTATAAAAGTAGCTAATCGAATGCAAAAAGAAGATTAAACATAGGATTTATTATGGCAAGTAACCCAATGGAACAATTCAGTGTCTATAAAATAGGACCTGAAATTAAAATAGCAGGAATAGATTTATCCTTTACTAATGCAAGTTTATTTATGTTTATAAGCGTTGCATCAATTGCTTTATTTTTATTTTTAGGAACAAGAGAAAAAAAAATAATACCGGGCAAAATCCAACTAATCTCTGAGATGATATATAGCTTCGTTGCTAAAATGATAAATGACACTGCCGGATCAAAAGCTAAACCATATTTTCCGTTTATTTTTAGTCTATTTATGTTTGTTTTGATATGTAACATGGTTGGTATGCTTCCTTATGCTTTCACTGTCACCAGTCACATAATTGTTACCTTAATAATGGCTTTATTCATTTTTGTAGCGGTTACTATTATAGGATTTGCTAAACATGGCTTTAAATATTTAAGTATATTCGTACCTAGCGGAGTACCAGCTGTGCTTTTGCCTTTAATTACAATAATTGAAATTATATCTTACTTAAGTAGGCCAGTTAGTTTATCCGTTAGATTATTTGCTAACATGATGGCAGGACATACTATGTTAAAAGTTTTTGGAGGATTTGTAATTAGTTTAGGATTATTAGGTGGTTGGTTACCACTTAGTTTTTCAGTCGCATTAACTGGTTTAGAAATATTAGTAGCATTTCTACAAGCCTATGTTTTTGCAATATTAACCTGCATCTATTTAAATGATGCATTAAATTTACATCATTAATTAATGAAGGAGGAAAAATGGAGTTAGAAGCGGCAAAAATGATTGGAGCAGGTCTTGCTGCAATCGCATTAGCTGGAGCTGGTGTAG
>MDTB01113697.1_pt1 | contig 11814 bp, 12 predicted proteins | sample 811161 | NCBI WGS metagenome assembly MDTB01 (sample SAMN05326650, study PRJNA326480) | marine metagenome | isolation source: seawater | place: Mediterranean Sea | collected 2009
CTTAACCTGAATAAGATCACAATGACCTGCTAAAGATTCGTCAATTGAATTATCTAAAACTTCATAAACCATATGATGTAATCCAGAACCATCGTCAGTATCACCTATATACATTCCAGGTCTTTTTCTTACAGCATCTAAACCCTTTAAAACTTTTATTGACTCTGCGTCATACTCATTATTATTTAAATCTAAATTATTTTCAGACATTTAAATATCTCCATATCTAAAGTGATAATTACCATCAAAATTTTCCTTAATATTTTGAAGATTTATTTTGTCAATAAAACTTGGGTATCCCGCAAAAGCATCTTTGCTGGTGCTTGTAAACCATGATTGAGCATTATGTCTCGACACCTCTAAAAATAACGCTTTTCTATGCTTATTGTCTAAGTGCTCAATAATGTCATCTAATAATAAGATTGGTGCCATATTAAATTTATCATTTAGCAACCTAGCATGGGATAAGATGATTGATATTAATATAAGTTTTTGTTCTCCAGTAGAGGAGATATCTAAATTTTTATTATCGATTCTATTAAAAATTTCTATTAAGGAATTATTAGGCCCAGGTACAAATAAGTCGTAATTAAATCTTGATTTTTTTAATTCTGACTTTACGTAATCCTCAACTTCTAAAGCAGGTTTTTCCTCAAGTAATTTTTCAATTTTCCCATTAATTATAATGCTAACAGCAGGAAAATGCTTAGTTAAATGATTATTTTTAAATTCAATTTTATATAAATTTTCAAGTTCTTCTAATAAGTCTAATCTTCTAGCAATAATAGCAACTGATAATTCAGAAATTTGTGATTCTATAGTATCCAACCATTTCTCATCACTATTGGGTTGCATCAAAATTTTATTTCTTTGTCTAAATAATTTATCGTATTTATATACTCTGTTTAAATGTAAGCTATCTATTGACATAGTAAGTCTGTCAATAAAACGTCTTTTTTCATTCATACTTGATAAGATCAAAACACAAAGTTGAGGCGTAATCCATGATATATTTAAAATTTCTCCTAAAGAACTCAATGGTGTATAGTTTGAATTAAGCTTAGCAATTCTTGATTTATTAGTTCCAGTTTTTTTTAAGCCTGTGCCAATATTAAATTTACCATTTGGACTTACGAAATCTACATTAATGCCCCAAGTTTTGAGAGAATTATCACATATTTTTTCTTGATTCAAAAAATTTTCTATATTTGCTTTTCTTAAGCCTTTACCTTGATTTAATAAAGAAATGGCTTCTAAAATATTTGTTTTACCAGAGCCATTTCCACCATATATTAATATAGAAGAGTTTTTTAAATTAAGATTTAAATTTTTGTGATTTCTAAAATTTTTAAGACTAATTTTTTTAATATAAAAACTTTTAGAATCTTTTGTGTTAGTAAAGTTCTCCTTGAAACTTAAAATATTATTGTTCATTTTTCTCCTAGATTTCTGATTTAAATCTGACAGAAAATCAAACTCTCATAGGCATTAAAACAAAAATTACCCCATCTTGATCAGGATCTGTAATTAATGCTGGTGAGGCAGAGTCTGACAATAAAATTTGAATTTCTTTACCTTGTATTTGAGATGTTATATCCAAAAGGTATTTTGAATTAAATCCAATTTCTAAATTATCGTAGCTATAGTCAATTTCTAAATCTTCTGATGCATTTCCAAGATCGTGACTGTTTACATTTAAAGACAATAGATTATTACTTAGTGAAAGTTTTACTGCTCTTGATTTTTCTAATGAAACAGTAGAAACTCTGTCGATTGCTTTTGAAAACACTTGGTTTGAAACTACAAGTTTGTTAAGATTTTCTTTTGGAATAACTCTTTGGTAATCTGGAAAGGAGCCATCAATTAATTTTGTTGTAAGAATAGAGTTTGGAAATAAAAATTGAGCCTTAGTGTTTGAAATAATAACTTTAATTTTACCGTCAGTACCGTCAGTTAACTTTCTAATTTCACCTACAGCTTTTCTTGGCAAGATGATGCCTGGCATGTTAGAAGCTCCTTCGGGAAGAGGTATTTCTGCCTGAGCTAATCTATGTCCATCAGTAGCAACAGCTCTTAATTTTTGATTATCTGAATCAGGAACATGCAAAAAAATACCATTTAAATAGTATCTTGTTTCCTCTAACGAAATTGCGAATTTTGTATTATCAATTAAGTTGGCAAGATCTATTGATTGCACTTTGAATTCATGGACTTGTTCAATATTTGTCATAATTGGATAATCATCAACAGGTAAAGTTGGAAGAATAAATTTAGACTTACCTGCTGAGACTTCTACATTTAATTCTTTAAGCTCAACTTTAACCTCGGAACCGTCGGGAAGTTTTCTTATAATATCATATAATGTATGTGCAGATAATGTTACTTTTCCTTGACTTGATACTATACAAGATGTTTCTTCTACAATATCCATATCCATGTCAGTAGCAGTAAATGAGACTCTTGATGAATTAGTTTCTATTAGCACATTAGATAAAATAGGAATAGTGTTTCTTCTTTCTACCACAGAATAAACATGACCTAGTGGTTTTAAAAGATTGTTTCTATCTATAGTAAAATTCATAATCGAACCTCAATTACTTTATAAAATAATAAAATTTTCAATTATTTATAACATGTTTAAAGCTGTTTCAGCAAGCAATTACCTCGAAGAAATCTTTGATTAATAAAGAGTAATTTATAGTGTAAAAATGATTTCTTTTAACTCAAAAATATGTTTTTTTAATTTTTGATCAATTTCAAGCATTGACTCAATTTTTTTAACAGCATGTATGATTGTCGTATGATCTTTACCGCCAAAAGCTCTTCCAATTTCAGGGTAAGAGTAACTTGTTAGCCCCTTAGAAAGATACATTGCTATTTGTCTAGGTCTAGCAATATTTATAGATCTTCTAGAAGAAGTCATGTCAGACAAAGCAAGATTATAATAAGATGAAACTTTTTTCTGTATATTTTCTATAGAAATATTTTTTTCACGTAAAGAAATTAGATCAGATAATAAGTTTGTAGAATTTTCTATATTAATTTTTTTACCTGTTAATTCATAATTTGCCCAAATACGATTTAATGCACCTTCTAATTCTCTGATATTATTTACTATTTTATGGGCTACAAACTGAAGTACATCAATTGGAACATTGATGTTTAATACACCTACTTTTTTTTTCAATATTTCTAATCTCAATTCATAATTAGTTGGAAGAAAATCTACAACAAGACCACCTGATAATCTAGATTTGAGCCTTTCATCTAAAGATAATAAATCTACTGGAGATTTATTAGATGAAATTATTATTTGTTTACCTTGGTTAATTAATTCATTAAAAGTATAAAAAAATTCCTCTTGAGTAGACTCCTTGCCACCTATGAATTGGATATCATCAATCAATAAAATATCAATAGATCGAAATTGATCTTTGAATTTAATTGTCTCTTTTAATCTAATTGATTTTATAAATTGGTACATAAACCTTTCGGCAGACATCATTACAATTTTTAAATTAGGAATATTTGCTTTTAAGTCTATTGAAATTGCATTCAGTAAATGTGTTTTTCCCATTCCTACATCACCATGAATAAATAATGGGTTATAAGTTAGAGAATTTTTTTCGCATATTCTTTTAGATGCGGCATATGGCATTTGATTAGCTTCACCCACTACAAAATTATCGAAACTAAATTTAGAGTTTGTTTTCATTGATACGCTATCAATAAACGATAAATCATTATAGTTAATTTCTTGATCTATTTTACCTTTTATAACTTTGTTTTTTATAGAGATATTATCTTTATTTTCAAAAGAGGCTGTATGGAATTGAATTTTTTTTAAAGAGTTAAATGCTCTAGAAGCTTCAAAAAAAATTGTTTCGTAATATTGATTTTCTGCTCTGTTAGAAATTATATGAGAGTCTGTTGAAAGGTGAAGTACACCTTTCTCATATTTTTCAAACTTAAGAGGATTAATCCAAGCTTTCCAAAAGATTTCTTTTATATTTTTGGATATTAAATTTTTAATCTCTTCCCATTGGTTTTTCTGAGCGAAAAACATCTCATTAGAAGCATTTGTATTTTTGTTGTTTTTACTTTTTAAATTAGAATTAATTTCAACATCCGACATTTTTTCAAAATCCTATTTTAAAAGGTAATGTATAACCAGATTATTCTTGAAAACATAAAAATGATTAACTAATTAAAATATATATTTATAAAAACCAATCGCAAGATTTGAGGTAATAATAAAATAAAAAAATATATTGATTTTTAATTATCTATAAAAAAGATAAATAAAACAGTTGATTAAATTTTTTAGGAATATTTAAATTAATTAATAAAATTAAATAAATATTCGATTAATAAAATTAATTACTTAAGATTATTTTATAAAAATTAATCGTACTTCTTTGAATTTATTATGATTCTCTTAAATGATAATTTAAATTTATAATTACTTTATAATTTATTTTAATTTGTTATTTGAATGAAAATTTCATAAATACCAAAGTTTTTATTTTTCCAAATAAAGCGAATCGTTGAGTTGATTATTCTTAAAAAAAAAGAGGCAAATGCCTCTTTCATTAAAATAGATTATAAAAAAAGGTTTATGCTATTTTTTTTATTCTAGAAGAAAGTCTAGATAATTTTCTAGACATTGTGTTTTTTTTAAAAACACCTTTTGAAACTGACCTGTGCATTTCTGGTTGAGCAATTTTGAGAGCTTCTTCAGCTAATGCTTTATCAGATTTATCTATAGCTATTTCAACTTTTTTTATAAAAGATCTAACCCTATTTTTTCTGATCTTATTTACAATTTCCATTCTAGCGTTTCTTCTAATTCTTTTTTTTGCAGATGCATGATTAGCCATAATAAAACCTTTCAAATTTTTATATGGATTAAATTTTTCTTCATAAATTGTCAAGTTAATAAACATATATATTTATTTTATTGAAATGCTACCTTTGACAGTTACTACAGTAATACGTTGATCGATTATTAATATTTATTAAAACTATCACGTTATTGCATTTATTACATTTAGATTTGTTCTTTCCATAAACGTTAAGTTTTTGTACAAAATATCCAAGTTTTCCGTCTGGTTGCAAGTGATTTCTAATTGATGTTCCACCAGCATTAATTGATTTTTTTAAAATAAATTTTGTTGCAACTATTATGGATTTTAGATGTTCTTTATTAAGCTTATCCACAGTTCGTAAAGGACTAATATTGGCTTTATATAAAATCTCATTAGCATAGATGTTACCTATACCAGCTATAATACTTTGATCCATTAAAAAATTTTTGACACACTTTGATTTATTATAAATTTTTTTTTGTAGATATTCTATAGTAAAGTCCTTTTCAAATGGTTCTACGCCTAATTTTTTAAGTAAAAAGTGATTTTTAATTTTGCTAACATGAAAAAAATCAATATACCCAAATCTTCTTGGATCATTATAAACAATTGTAAAATAATTATTATCTTCAGTTTCTATATTAATTTTAACGTGATCATGCTTAATTACCTTATATTCCCCAGATAAAATCTTTATTGTTCCACTCATTCCTAAATGAAACAATAATATATGTGCTTTCGAAGTTGGAATTAAAATATACTTCCCTCTTCTAAATGGTTTTTTTAAAATTTTTTCTTTTAAATCCAATTCTAAATTATCTTTTATAGTCCATCTTAAGTCTTTTCTAAATATCTTAATATTACTCACTTTGGAATTATTTAAAATTTTAGATAAAGCTAAACATACTGTCTCAACCTCTGGCAATTCGGGCATTTTTGTCCTTTTTCTTCTATCTTTAAATTAATTTAAAAAGTATATTAATCTTAATTAAAATTTACATTTAATATATTGTCTAGGTTAATAATGGTAGATGAAAATCAAAATAATGTTGACTTTGGTTACAAGTCTGTAAAAAAAAGTGATAAACAAAAATTGGTTAATTATGTATTCAATTCTGTTGCTCAAAAATACGACCTAATGAATGATATAACAAGTTTAGGTATTCATAGAAGCTGGAAAAATGATTTAATTAATTGGTTAGCTCCTCAAGGGAATCAAAATTTAGCAGATATTGCGGGGGGGACTGGTGATATCGCTAATAAATTCATAAATGCAGGAGGTAACTCAGCTCACATTTTCGATATAAATAAAGAGATGATCGAAGTAAGTAAAAAAAAGTATAATAATATTCGAAATTTAGAGTGGACTATTGCAAGTGCAGAGGATATTCCAGCTTCAGATAATTCATTTGAAAGAGCAACCATGAGTTTTGGTTTAAGAAATATTACAAATAGAAATAAATCACTACAAGAAATTTACCGTATTCTAAAGCCTGGTGGAAGATTTATATGTTTAGAATTTAGTCATCTGGAAAATGATTTTTTAAAGAAATTTTATGATTTATGGTCTTTTAAAATTATGCCATTAATAGGAGATAAAGTTACTGGTAATAAGGAAGCCTACACATATTTAGTTGAGTCTATTAGAAAATTTCCTAATCAAGCTGAGCTTACTCAAATGTTTTCTCAAGTTGGATTTTCTAGAATAAAATACAGAAACTTATCAAACGGAATAGTTGCTCTACATAGTGGCTGGAAAATCTAAATGCAGATAAAGAGAAAGCTAGAATACCCGCTATGGAAAATACCATATTTTTTAATTAAAAGTTTTTTAGTATTTATTAAAATAATTAGAACTGGCATTTTAGCTCTTCTAATTGAAAACAAATATTTTAATAAACGAATAGAGTTAATTTTAAAAATTTTAAATTTTATTTTTGGAAACAATAATCAGAAAGAAATTGGAAAAAAACTTTCTAATGTTTTAATAAACTTGGGACCTGGATATATAAAATTTGGACAGGCTTTATCAACAAGACCTGATATTCTCGGTAAAAAAACATGTGATGAACTTAAAATATTACAAGGTGAATTGAAACCTTTTTCAAATTCTATTTCGCGAAAAATTATTCAAAATGAAAATAAAAAGTTTCTTCAAGAAAGTTTAGCTTTTTTTAATGATAATCCCATTGCAAGCGCATCTGTTGCTCAAATCCACACAGGTATCCTTAAAAATGGAGAGAAAGTAGCAATAAAAATATTAAAGCCAAAAATACATAAAGAATTGTTTAGAGACTTCACTTTTTTTTATTGGATTACAAAATTTTTAGAATTTTGTATTCCCACTATCAAAAGACTCAAACTTCCAAAAAATGTAGAGGTATTGTCAGAAGTTTCCTTGAATGAACTTGATTTAACATTAGAAGCTTCTGCTGCCGATGAACTTGCTGAAAATTTTAAAGATCATCATAATTATAGAGTTCCCAAAATTTACTGGGAATTTACAACAAAAAACATGCTTGTTCTGGAATTTATAGACGGGATTAGAATTGATGATTTAGACTCCCTTAAAGCTTCTAAACATAATGTCAAAAAATTAACAGAAATAGGCACAGAAGTTTTTTTCCTTCAAGTTTTCCGAGATGGTTTCTTTCATGGGGATATGCATCCCGGAAATATTCTAATTGATAAGGAAGGAGCACTAGTACCTATTGATTTTGGTATTATGGGAAGACTATCAAATAATGATAGGCAATTTCTAGCATTATTACTTTCTTATCTTTTAAATAAAAATTATAAGAAAGTTGTTGAAATACATGATGAAGCAAATATGTTAGGTAAAGAGATTTCTCATGATCATCTCTCTCAAGCAATAAGAGCAATTTCTACACCTATTTTAAATAAACCTATTGGAGAAGTGTCTTTAGCTAAATTACTGGGTCAAATACTGAATTTATCAAAAAAGTTTAATATTGAAGTGCAACCACAATTTACACTATTACAAAAAACTATGTTAATGGCTGAAGGAACAACCAGACAAATAAATCCAAATATAAATATGTGGGAATTATCCAGACCATTAATACATAAATGGATTACTGATACACACGATCCATTTAAGGTCTTAGAAGAATGGTTTCATAAAAACAAAATAGCACTACTCAAAATTCCTGAAATAATTAAGAAAATTGATGAAATTTTATCAAAAAAATGAAATATTTCATTTATTTTTCATATTTTTCATTTATTATAATCTTTTAATTATAATTATGAAGTTTTTCTCATGAATAAAATCTCACAACTTATTTCTTTACTTGGCGGAACAGGCGCTGTTGCAGAAAAATTAAAAATTAAACCCTCTGCAATTTCAAATTGGAAAAAGCTTAATAAAATACCAAGTAACAAACGTAAAGATGTTTTAGCACTGGGTTCATATCTAAATATAAACATTGAACATTTTTTACCGACACAAAAATTGCATAATTTTAAATTTAAAATTTTGTTAATTATTAGTGGAGGTATAGCATCATATAAGTCTCTTGAAATCATTAGATTGATTAAAAAAACTGATATCGAGCTTGATGTTGTTATGACTAAATCAGCTCAGAAATTTATCACACCTTTGTTAGTAACAAGCTTAAATGAAAAAAAATGTTATATTGATTTATTTTCTATTGAAGACGAGACAAAAATGAACCACATAAATTTAGCTAGAAGTCCAGATATAATTTTAGTAGCTCCTGCAACTGCAAATATAATGGCAAAACTCGCAAATGGATTAGCTGATGATTTAGCAAGCACTATTTTGCTTGCTTCTTTCTCAAAAATAATTCTAGCTCCTTCAATGAACCCTGTTATGTGGAATAACTTGGCAACACGCGATAATTATAAAAAACTATTAGAAAGAGGTATAGAATTTATAGAGCCAGATACAGGTGATATGGCATGTGGCGAGAGCGGGAAAGGAAGATTTCCAGAACCAAGGGCAATATTTGAATTTATTTTATCATACATGCGAGAAAATCAAAAACTCTCTAATCAGTTTCAAGATATTTCAATTATAATTACAGCAGGGCCGACAATAGAAGCAATTGACCCAATAAGGTTTGTAAGTAATAAATCATCAGGGAAACAAGGTTTTGAAATTGCTTCTGAATTGACAAAAAGAGGAGCAAAAGTAACTCTGATTAGTGGACCTGTAAATATTCCTTTTCCGAATTGTGAAAATGTAATAAAAGTTAAAACTGCTCAGGAAATGTTAGATAACGTAACTCAACAACTCCCTGCTGATATTTTAATATGTTGTGCAGCAGTGGCAGATTGGAGATTAATACCCAAAACATCCTCAAATAATAAAATTGACACAAATAATAAAATTAAAAAAACTAAAGAAAAATTGTTATTCGAAGCCATAAAAAACCCCGATATTTTAGAAACAATTGCTAAGAGCAAATTAAGGCCGAAGATCGTAATTGGATTTTCAGCAGAAACAAGTAATATCAAAAATAATTCCTATTCTAAATTAATATCTAAAAATGTTGATTTAATAATTGCTAATGATGTCAGCAATAACAAAGTTTTTGGAGAAGACTTTAATAAAGTATTTCTAATTTATAAAAATAATTATGAGCAATGGGAAAAACAAAGCAAAAAATCAGTAGCTTACCATTTAGCTAATAGAATTAATGATCTTTTAATTAATTACAACAAAAGAGCTGTTAATGCTTAATGATGACGATCTTAATAGATATGCAAGACAGGTAATCATTCCTAACTTTAATGAGGAAGGTCAAGAAAGATTACTTAACACCAATTGTTTAATTGTTGGAGCTGGCGGTTTAGGTTGTCCAGTAGCACTTTACGCTTCTGCAGCAGGATTTGGACATATAGAGATTTACGATCAAGATATTATTGAAATTAGTAACCTAAATAGACAAATTGCTCATAAAAATAATCATATCGGTAATAGTAAAGCAGAAAATTTAGTACAAGAGTGTCTAAAAATAAATCCAAACATTTCCATTATTTCTAAAAAAAAGATTTTTGATGACTCTATAGATGTTAGTAATTTTGATTTGATTTTTGATTGTTGTGACAATCCCGAGACTAAATATATTTTAAATTCTTTATCACACAAGTGCAGAAAAATTTTAATTTCTGGTTCCGCTGTGCAAATGGAGGGTCAATTAGCCATCTGGAAAAGTGGATTAAACAAAAATTACCCTTGTTATGAATGTGTTTTTCCAAGAACTAATGAAAAATCTCCAATTACAAATTGTAGAGAGGCTGGAATAATTGGACCCGTTACAGGCTTAATTGGAAGTATGCAAGTTAATGAGGCCATAAAAGAAATAGCTCTAAAAAATTATCAATCTACAGCAGGAAATTTATTTTTATATGATGCGCTAACTCTAAATCTAGATAAAATCAGACTTATAAAGAACAACCAGTGTCCTGTGTGTTCAAAGTAAATAACATGAATATTTATATTTTTAACTATAAAATAATTTTGTATGCTTCAACCTTTATTATAATCAGTTTTATTGTATCTTCAGAAAACGCTTTATCAAAAACAAATGAACTCAAAGTATCAATTAATGGGAGTGGTTTAAAAATACCAAGAATGGTTTCATTAAAAAATTCATTAACCTACATGAGATCTGGGCCAGGAAAAGAGTTCCCAGTAAAATTTGAATTAAAACAAAAAGGTTATCCTCTACAAGTTGTTGCTGAATTCAATAATTGGAGAAAAGTAGTAACATTTAGTAAAATTTCAGGTTGGGTACATACACAATTATTGTCTTCACTAAGAACTGGATTAATTACAAAAACTACTTTTTTAAAAAGAACACCATCTAGTTCGAGTAATTCTTTAGCCAAACTTTTGCCTAATTTATTAATTAATGTAAAGAAATGTCAAAAAAAATGGTGTAAAGTTGAGATAGTTAAGAAAAAAAAATTTATAGGTTGGGTTCAAAAAGAAACTGTTTGGGGTTCAACGAAATATTAATTTTATAATTGTTTAATTTGTTGTATTTAATGATTGTAATAATTTAATTAATTATTTTGAAGGTACTAAATTTTGGCTTTATTTAAAGATTCATTTAATTATCAAGAATTGATTGACTGTGCAAAAGGAAAGCTTGCAGGAGTAGATTTTCCCAAATTACCCTTGCCTCCTATGTTGATGTTTGATGAAGTGACAAGCATCAAAGAAACTGGAGGTGCTTACAATAAAGGTACAGCACATGCTCAATTTAAAATTACACCAGATAAATGGTTTTTTCCTTGTCATTTTGAAAGTGATCCTGTTATGCCTGGATGTTTAGGTATGGATGCATTATGGCAACTATTAGGTTTTTCTCTAGGCAATATGGGTGGAAGAGGAAAAGGAAGGGCTATATCAGTTGGAGAAGTGAAATTTACTGGTCAAATTTTACCCATAGCTAAAAAGGTAGAATATTTACTTGATTTTAAACGTATTATTATGAGGAAACTTATTCTTGGAATTGCTGATGGTAGAGTTATCTGTGATGACAAATTAGTTTTTGAAGCATCTGATATTAGAGTTGGGCTTTTTCAAGATTAATTAATACTTAACAAATAGGATTAGAGATGACTGGTAAAAAAAGAGTGGTAATTACAGGTATGGGAATTGTAAGCTCAATTGGTAATAATATTGAAGAGGTTAAAAATTCCTTAATAAAACAAAAATCAGGAATTGTTAAATCTGATACTTACAAAGAAATGGGCTTTAGAAGTCAAATACACGGTGAAGTAAGGCTAAATCTTGAAGATCATGTTGACAAAAAACAACTTAGGTTTATGGGCGCAGGTGCAGCTTATTCTGAGTCTTTGATCGCCTGTTCCATAGAAAGCACAGAATAAGCTGCACCTGCGCCCATAAACCTAAGTTGTTTTTTGTCAACATGATCTTCAAGATTTA
>MDTB01220372.1_pt1 | contig 11814 bp, 10 predicted proteins | sample 811161 | NCBI WGS metagenome assembly MDTB01 (sample SAMN05326650, study PRJNA326480) | marine metagenome | isolation source: seawater | place: Mediterranean Sea | collected 2009
CAGCTAATTTAGCTTTTTTAAAATTTTCTTTAAGTGTTGGCTCTTTTTTATGGGGATGACGTTGCTCCATACCCCAAAGAGACTGGAATATCTTCAATTTTTGCAATTCATTATCTCTGATTTAAAAAGATGTTAAAAAAGATGCGGCATTACCGCCCGAAACATCTGCTTTTCTTGCGGCAACCAAGTAATCATGCCCTGTCGGACTAAGCTCTGTGTGGTTGTCTATTATTCTGTTAACTCTCTGTTTATGAAAGATTTTAAGTTGTGCTAAAAATGGAACATGATTTCTAGAGTTATCACCAAACATCTCTTTATGTTTTTCTTGTAGTTGATACCATGGAATTGTCATATCTGAGTGATGAGCATTATGAAATCCGAAGTTTAGGACCAACCAATTTAATACTGGTATTTTCATTGAAATAGGATTACTAAAAGTATGCTCTTGCTCCCATTCAAAGTCACCTTTTCTCTCAGGTCTTTCATTACTAAATAATGTTAAGTTATAACTATAATCATGCTGAATGCTATCCATAAATCTTAAAACGGTCATCATGATTACATACGCCACTAGATAGTAAAGTGCAACAACAGGGAAATAGAAAGCAATAGAGATAAATAATGAGCTTCTTACCAATAGGACGAAAATATTCCTCTTTCTTTGATCGCGGCGCTCGTCAATGAAAAATGATGTAAAAGCCATAATGATGTGCATGATAATTTCATGAATTGGAATATAAAACCATTCAAGTATTTGGGTAATTTTTAGGATTAGAGGGTGGTTTCTGAAAAAATCCTCATAGTCAAACCAAACAACGTCGTCATTATCAACATGATGTCGAAAATGTTTGTATCTTATATCCTCGTAGGTTCCATATGAAGCACCACACAGCCAAGTCAAGGCCCTTCCTAAATATGTGTTATGCAGCATTTTTCTAAAAATCAGGTTATGAGCACATTCATGAACTAAATATGCCGCGATTATCATCCCATGAGCTAGAACGAATATTGAAATAATGTTTATTAAGATATCTTGACTAAATAAACCGATTATTCCTGAGAAATATGCTGTAACTGAATACAAAAGAGCACTGCCATTATATAAAAGGCTGTCCTTTGTAATAATATTTATATGATTTACACCTATATTCATAATAGCCTCAAATCATATCTACCTTCTTGTTGCGCGTCCATAAATTTTATGTCATAAAAATCATCAATTTAAGCTGATATCTGATTGAATAAGATTTATAATCTTTTCAATTTGTACAATCTGGAAAATATCCATGAAAATTGTGACCGCAATAATTAATCCGATCCGAGTGTATGATGTTAGAAGCGCATTAAATGAGATTGGAATCAATGGAATGACCGTAACTGAGGTTAAGGGGTTTGGTACACAAAGAGGGCATGCAAAACTATATCGGGGTGAGGAATATGCTGTTGAATTTCTCCCAAAAACAAAAATTGAAATCGCCGTAAGTGATAATTCTGTTGATGAAGTAATTGCAGTAGTAATTGAGTATGCCAAAAGTGGAAAAGTTGGTGATGGCAAGATATTCGTTACTGAGTTGGAGCATGCTGTTAGAATAAGAACTGGTGAAACTGATGACAGCGCACTCTAGTAGCAGCTTATGAAAAGAAAATTTCAAGGAAAACGATGAATTCGATATTTCAAAAAACAATTATATTTGTCTTGCTCTCTCTTTGTTCAAATGTTTACGCTCAATCGAGTCAAGAAAGAAGAATGGACGATGCAACTGATGTGCTTGATCAGATTCTTCGTATTCCGGAACAATCAGTTCCACCCGTACTTTTATCGAGAGCTTATGCCATTGCTGTATTTCCAAATGTAAGAAAATTAGGAGTATTAATCGGAGTAAGAAGAGGAAAAGGCATCTTAGTTGTCCGTAATGATGATAATTCTTGGAGTAATCCCTCTTTTATAACGCTCACTGGTGGGAGCTTGGGATTACAAGTCGGAGCTCAATCGACAGACAGTATATTAGTTTTCAAAACTCGTAAAGGTGTTGATGGAATAACAAATGGTAAATTAACATTGGGTGCTGATGCCTCAATCGCAGCTGGACCAATAGGTAGGCACACTGCTGCAGCCACCGATTTAAGATTTAATGCAGAAATTTATTCTTACTCAAGAAGTAGAGGCTTATTCATTGGCGCTTCACTTGAAGGTGCAACGTTAACTATGGATAGAAGGAGCAATGCAATTTATTATAATTCATCCAGTATTACGCCAGACCAAATATTTGCAGCTACAGGGAATGCGGCACCGAATTCAGCAAACAACTTTGTACAAACACTGACTGCTCAAACGCATCGCTTACCGATCCAACCAGGAATGGAAAGCAACTCTGATGAAAAATCCGATGCTGCCAGAACATATCGATTAAGTGATATTTTTGCACCAAAATACGACGATAATCAAACCATATTAGAGTATAAATAGAAAAATACTCTTAATGCTTAAATCCAGAAAAACAAGCAATTTCAATCAATTTACACTGCTCACTCAAAAACGTTTTGCGCCTTTCTTTTGTACGCAATTTTTGGGTGCTTTTAATGACAACATATTTAGAAATGGTTTAATCATCCTGCTAACGTTCAAAGGTATAGAGGTTTTCGGACTGAATGCTAGTCAAATCGCAAATGTTGCCGGTGCGCTTTTCATTCTTCCATATTTCTTATTTTCTGCAATTGCCGGACAAATTGCTGATAAATATGAAAAGTCAATTTTAATAAAGTCAACTAAGTTACTCGAAATTATTTTAATGATTACAGCAGCCTTTGTCCTATTAACAGAAAATTATAGCTTCTTATTGTTTATTCTGTTTTTAATGGGTTTTCAGTCATCTCTATTCGGTCCAGTAAAATATGCTTATATACCTCAAAAACTTAAACTTAACGAACTAATTGGTGGAAATGCATTAGTTGAATCTGGGACATACATTGCTATTATTCTGGGATTAGTGGTTGGTGGACTTGCCGTTTCAATCGGCCAAGAAAATGACTACCCTCTGGCATCTTTGCTCTTATTAATGGCTATATTGGGTTATTTTTTTAGTTGTAAGATACCAAACACAGAGCCAACTGATCCGACTTTAAAAATTAATTGGAATATTTTTTCTGAAATAAAAAAAATAATAGGGTTCAGTAAAGAAAAGGATAGAATATTTCTCTACATAATTGGCATCTCATGGTTCTGGTTTTATGGGTCTGTAATTACATTACAAATTCCTGCATACACTATAAATATATTAATGGGTGATGAAAGTTTAACGACATTCTTGTTAGCAACTTTTGCTATTGGGATTGGTATTGGCTCGCTTGCATGCGAGAGACTGTCCAAAAATCAGATTGAACTTGGTATCACACCAATTGGTGCTATTGGTTTGAGTTTATTTACATTAGATTTGTATTTTTTTAGCTCAAATCTCAATATTGTTACTCCCATGAATATCAAATTATTTCTTAGTCATTTAAGTAACTGGAGATTGATTCTTGATTTAATCATGATTGGAACTTTTGGCGGTATTTTTAGTGTCCCATTTTATGCGGCAATACAAGAGCAAGCTGAAAAGAAATTTCTATCTAGAATAATTGCAGCAAATAATATCATTAATGCAATATTTATGGTTTCAGCCTCGCTACTGGCAATATCAATTTTATCTCTGGGTGTCTCCATACCTGAATTTTTCGCACTGATATCAGTTCTGAATATATTTTTGATGATTACCATGCATTTTAACTCCAAAATATTTCTGGAAAGATTTTTATGTATTCTAAAAAATTAAATATGTATTTTGATAGAAATGAAAAATTTAAGTTATAATTGCTAACAATAAAGAGATAATCTATGAATTTCTGTCATGAGCATAACTCAAATCGTGATCGTACATCCCAAGATAAAAAATATGGGATAAAGATTATGCTGCCTCCAGGAGACTGCTTAGGGCAATTATTAGGTCATGATTGGTCAAAGCAACAATGGTTTGATACGAAAGAGATAAGAGATGCCATGTATGAAAAAATGAAAATTCGGCATGGTTACTACAGAAAGACAGATTCACCAACACAAATAATTGAAAAAATCTCAAGATAAATAAAAATCACTATAAAACACAATAAGGTCTCTCAATGTCTATTGAATCCCGAGTTATATATACGAAAACTGATGAGGCGCCAGCGCTCGCAACTTATTCTCTTTTACCTATAATTAAAATGTTCTCAAAGCAAGCCAATATCGATATCGGAATTCGGGATATATCGCTAGCTGGAAGAATTATCTCAAGTTTTCCTGAGTCACTTGCAGACCAACAAAAAATCAATGATGATCTTTCTGAATTAGGTGAATTGGTGAAGAATTCTGATTCAAATATCATAAAACTTCCCAATATAAGTGCTTCAATTCCTCAATTAAAATCAGCAATAACAGAGCTTCAATCTCAAGGGTATAATATTCCAAGTTACCCAGAAAAAATAAACAACCAAAAAGAAAAAGAGATTCATAAGAAATATCAAAAAATTTTAGGAAGCGCAGTAAATCCAGTACTTAGAGAAGGAAATTCTGACAGAAGAGTGGCTTCAGCCGTCAAAAATTATGCAAAAAATAATCCACACCCAATGGGTGATTGGAGTTCAGATTCAAAGACATCTGTTGCTCATATGGATGATGGTGATTTTTTCTCATCTGAAAAATCTAAATTATTAGAAAAACCTAACAAATTAAAAATCATACTAAAAGATGTAAATGGAAAAATTTCTATACTCAAGGAGTTAATTGAAACTGATTCAAATGAAATTATTGATGCAGCAAAAATTGATATTAATAAACTCATAACATTCTTTAAACAGGAGTTTAAAGTCGCAAAAAACCAAAATGTTCTATTGTCACTGCATTTAAAAGCGACAATGATGAAAGTTTCTGACCCCATTATTTTTGGTCACGCTGTTAAAACGTTTTTTTCGGATGTATTTGAATCACATAAAGACATTATTCAGAAATATGAAGTGAACGAGCGAAATGGAATCGGGGATCTATATGACAAATTAGATAAATTTCCACCAGACGAAAAGTTATTCATAGAAAAAGACATTAAAAGGATATACGAAAATCAACCTTCATTAGCTATGGTTGACTCTCATAAAGGAATTACAAACTTACATGTACCAAGCAATGTAATTATCGACGCGTCAATGCCTGCAGCCATTAGATCTTCAGGAAAAATGTGGGGACCAGACGGAAAACTGAGAGATACAAGAGCACTCATACCAGATAGATGTTATGCAAGAATATACCAAGAGATAATCAATTTTTGTAAAAAAAATGGCGCTTTCGATGTCACTACCATGGGAAATGTTTCTAATGTTGGGCTAATGGCGAAAAAGGCTCAAGAATATGGTTCTCATGACAAAACTTTTGAAATTCCATTTGATGGCACAGTGGAAGTGATTGATCAAAATGGTGAAGTTTTAATCAATCACACAGTTAAAAAAGGCGACATATGGCGAATGTGTCAAACAAAAGATAAGTCGATTCAAAATTGGGTTGAATTAGCCATAGAGAGAGCTGAGATCACAAAATCGGATACAATTTTCTGGTTAGACCCAGAGAGATCGCATGACAAATTATTGATAACAATTGTTGATACTATTCTCTCACAAAGAAATATTAACTCTAATATCCAGATTATGGCACCGCATGATGCTATGCGAAAAACACTTGATATTATTCATTCAGGAAAAGATGTGATCTCTGTTACTGGTAATGTTTTAAGAGATTACCTAACTGATCTATTTCCAATTCTAGAGCTAGGAACAAGCGCTAAAATGTTGTCAATTGTTCCGCTTCTCTCAGGGGGTGGTCTTTATGAAACTGGTGCCGGTGGATCAGCTCCGAAGCATGTAGAGCAATTCCTAAAAGAAGGTCATCTTAGATGGGACTCTTTGGGCGAGTTTCTTGCAATAAAAGTCTCATTGGAGGACCTAGCAAGAAAAACAAATAACCAAGAAGCGGGAATACTTGCCAAAACTATGGATATGGCAAATTCAATGATTTTAGATAACAATAAATCACCTTCAAGAAAAGTTGGTGAACCTGATAATCGCCATAGTCACTTCTATTTGGCCTTATTTTGGGCAAAAGCAATTTCTGAACAAACAATCGATTTAAAATTACAAAAGATTTTTTCCGAAGTCTATCTTCAGTTAAGTGATAATGAGCACAAGATAAATAAGGAACTTAGCTCTAATCAGGGAGAGGAAATCCACATTGGGGGATACTATAATCCTGATAAAAATCTTACTGAATCGGCTATGCGTCCAAGTGAAACTCTAAATAATATAATAAGCACTTTTAGTTGAGATGGTTAAGGTCTAACCTGACCATTTCCAAAAACTGCGTATTTGTAACTGGTTAATTGATTCGCTCCAACAGGCCCTCTTGCATGAATTTTTCCTGTTGCGATACCAATCTCTGCCCCCATACCAAATTCGCCTCCATCAGCAAATTGTGTCGAAGTGTTGTGCATTACGATAGCGCTATCAATTTCCTTTATAAATTTATCAGCTGCTTCTTGATTTGAAGAAATAATACTATCTGTATGACCAGACCCATATTTAGCAATATGCTTTATTGCTTCACCAATATCATCAACAATTTTCATTGAAATTATTGCATCTAAGTACTCAGTCGACCAATCATCATCGATTGCCTCATCTATATAATTAGAATATTTTTGAGCTTCATGATCTCCTTTTATTTCACATCCAGCTCTCTCCAGTTCATCTGCCAACTTACTAACAATTTGTGGTGCTATTTTTTTATCAATTAGAATGGTTTCAGCTGCGCCACATATTCCAGTTCTTCTCATCTTCGCATTAAGAATGATTTTTTTTGTAATGTTAAAATCTGCAGAATGATGAACATAGATATGGCAAATTCCTTCGAGGTGTCCTATTACTGGTATTCTTGCTTCATCTTGAACTCTTCTGACTAAATTTTTACCTCCTCGTGGGACTACTACATCTATATAGTTATTCATAGATGAAAGCATGAAACCTACTGCATCTCGATCTCTTGTAGGAACCAACTGAACAATGCTTTCGTCAAGTTTTGCTTTTTTTATTCCCTCTTTGAGACAAAAATGAATTGCTTTATTTGATTCAAAACTTTCAGAGCCTCCTCTTAAAATTACAGTATTTCCTGACTTTATACATAAAGCGGCAGCATCACAGGTAACATTCGGCCGACTCTCATATATTATTCCTATAACACCGAGCGGAACACTTAATCTTTTGATAATTAATCCATTGGGACGAGACCACTCTTCCGTGATTTGATTAATCGGATCAGGAATTTCAGTGATTACTCTCATGCTCGATGCCATTGAAAAAATTCGTTCTTCATTGAGCATTAATCTATCGATCAGAGATGAAGATAAATTTCTATTATTAGCTGACTCTATGTCTCTGGCATTTGCTTCAAGAAGCATTTTGATATTATTTTCTATTGATTCAGCAATAAAAAAAATAGCTCTATTTCTTTTATCATTTGATATTTTTGCTAATCCATAGGAGCTATCTCTGGCAGATCTACCAATATCGATCATCAAATTTTCTAGTTTTTTATCCATGATACTCTTTATATTGCTTCATACTTTACTTTGAAATAAAGCCATATTGTCTCGATGTATTAATTCTGATTTGTTTTTATAACCTAATTTTTTAATTATATTATCAGATTGACAACCTTTAATTTTTTCGGCCTCTTCTGATGAATATGCAGTCAAACCTCTTCCAATTTCTTGGTCATCATCATTCATGATTCTAATAATATCGCCACGTTCAAAGTCACCTTCTACATCCATTAAACCGACTGGCAATAAACTTCCTCCTTCGTATAAAGCTCTTTGTGCTCCATGATCTATTTTAAATGATCCAGAAACATCCAAATATCCTGCCAACCATTGTTTCCTCGTTAAAATAGAATTCGAGTCTACTGAAAAATATGAGCATTTTCCTCCTTGTATAATGGAGGACAATGGTTTTTCATGAGTCCCGTTAGAGATGATTGTTGCGCAACCGGCCTGGGTTGCAATCTTAGCGGCTTGTAGCTTTGTAACCATTCCTCCACTTCCATAATTTGAGGTGTTTTTACCAGCCATATTAATAATTTCATTAGATATTTTATCAATAGTTGGAATATGTAATGCATTCTTATTTTTCTTGGGATCAGAGTCATAAAGACCATCCACATCTGATAAGAGAATCAATAGATCCGCCATGGCCATTTGGGCGACTCTAGCAGCAAGTCGGTCATTATCTCCAAATTTCAGCTCATCAGTAGCCACTGTATCATTTTCATTAATGACTGGTATAACATCATAGTCTAATAAAGAGGATAATGTATCTTTTGAATTTAAGAATCTTTTTTTATTTTCCGTATCTGCTCGAGTGAGAAGGATTTGTGCTACATTTATATTCTTTGATTTAAAAGAATCCTGCCATTCCATTACAAGTTGAGCTTGACCCATTGCCGCTGCAGCTTGCATCTCATTTAAACTCATTTGCGATTTTGATTTTTTCAATATGTTACATCCAATAGCAACAGCCCCAGATGAAACAATTAAAATTTCTGTCCCACTTTTCTTTAATGAAGTTATTTCGGATGAGAGATTATCGAGCCAAACATTATTAAACTCTCCATGCTTATCCAAAAGAAGTGCTGACCCAACTTTAATAACAACTCTTTTGAATGTTCCAAATTTACTTGTTTTCATTTTACAGTCAATTTGACAAGTTTTTATTGGCATACGATGAAAGTATGATTTTTCCCTTTGAAACAGAAACGCTTCCACTTCGAGCAACAGCCTGAAAAGTACCTAGAGTTGATATTTTTGATACAAACCCATCAATTTCTTCGATATTTCCGGTTAGTTGAATGGTATAGCTCTCTATTGAGTCATCTAGAATAACTGCATTAAATTCTGAAATAAGATGATTGATTTCTTGCTGAGATTCAGAATTTATCTTTATTTTTACGATTAACAACTCTCTTTCGAAGTGATCGCCTTGCGTCATATCATTAATTCCAACCACATCAATTAACTTTGATAACTGAGAATTGAGTTGCTCGATAGCTTCATTGGATCCTCGGACTACGAGAGTTACTCTCGACAAATTCTTGTCATCAGTAGGTGCTACATTTAACGATTCGATGTTATAACCTCGCGTTGAAAAAAGACCGGTCATTCGTGTAAGTGCACCGACTTCATTTTGCAAAATTACTGAAATTACATGACGCATGATATAACTTTTCCCTTTATTTTTTTTTATTACCAAAGCAATACAATTGGTAATTCAGTTTTTTGTTGATATGTTGATTTTATTGTATTGCAATATAATAAAATATAGTAAACACTCTAAAATTAATTAAAAGTTTTATTTCAAATATGAGTAAAAATTCACAAAAAAATATGCATCCATTGACTGGAAAAAAAATGATGGGCGCAGACATGATTGTTCAAATACTGGCTGATGAGGGTGTGGATACAATTTTTGGTTATAGTGGAGGCGCAATACTTCCTACCTATGATGCAGTATTTCGTTTTAATGAAGAAAATAAAAATAACAAAGGTCAACAACCAATGCCACTAATTGTTCCTGCAAATGAACAAGGAGCAGGTTTTATGGCATCTGGTTATGCAAGAGCAAGTGGAAAAGTAGGTGTGGTAATGGTTACATCAGGGCCGGGAGCAACTAATACTGTAACTCCCATAAGAGATTGCATGGCTGATTCAATACCAATTGTGGTCTTGTGTGGACAAGTACCAACTACTGCGATTGGTACAGACGCATTTCAAGAGGCGCCTGTATCAGCGATAATGGGTGCAGTTTCTAAGCATATATTTCTTGTTACTGATCCTGAAAAATTAGAATCAACAGTAAGAGCAGCTTTTGAGTTAGCCAAAACTGGTAGGCCAGGTCCTGTTGTTGTTGATATACCCAAAGATATTCAAAATTGGGAAGGAGAGTTTCAGGGTTCAGGATCACTTCCGTTAACTGGATATCGAAACAGACTCGACGCAGTTATGACAAATTCCTTATCTGAAGAATCTGCTCAAAATTTTTATAATTTATTAAATAGCTCTGAAAAACCTCTTATTTATGTTGGTGGGGGAATTATTAATGCCAATGCAAGTGAATCATTGAGACAGTTGTCAACAGAATATGGGATACCTATTGTTACGACATTAATGGCACTCGGCGCAAGTGATACCACTAAATCTCTATCCCTGCATATGCTAGGAATGCATGGCTTAGCATCGGCTAATTATGCAGTAGAAGATTGTGATTTTCTCATTGCAATTGGAGCAAGATTTGATGATAGGGTTGCAGGAGATCCTGAAGGCTTTGCACCTAATGCGAAAAAGATTGCTCACTTTGATATTGATATATCTGAAATAAATAAAGTAAAAAACGTTGACTGGTATCATGTTGGAGATCTAAAAAAAGATCTCGATGATCTTTTGAGTTATGGTAAAGATATAAAATTCAGTGGCGATTTTAAAGATTGGCATCATCACATCTCAGAATTGAAAGATAAATACAAACTTAACTACGATAAAAAAAGTAAATTAATTCAGCCATATCAAGTTATCGAAGAAATTAATAAATTAAGTGGAGGTGAAGCCATCATCTCAACTGGAGTTGGTCAGCATCAAATGTGGGCAGCTCAATACTTTGATTACAAAGAACCAAGACTTTGGTTAACATCCGGGAGCATGGGGACAATGGGGTTTGGTCTTCCCGCAGCTATTGGAGCACAATTTGCTAAACCGAATCGATTAGTTATAGATATTGATGGTGACGCAAGTATTCGCATGAACATAGGAGAACTTGAAACTGCTACAACCTATAATTTACCGATAAAAGTGCTTGTTTTGAATAATTTTGGAGATGGCATGGTGCGTCAATGGCAAAAGCTCTATTACAAAGGAAGAATGTCTGCCAGTGATAAGTCTCTTCATCGTAAAGATTTTGTTAGAACAGCCCAAGCAGATGGTTTTAAATTTAGCGAAAGACTGGATGATAAAGATAAATTAATTCCATTAATAAAGAAGTTTATTGAATTTGATGGACCCGCTTTTCTTGAGGTAATAATTGATCCTGATGCGGGTGTTTATCCAATGGTTGGACCCGGTCAAACATACGATAAAATGATTACCGGAGAATGGATTGAAAGCAGAAACAGTATTGTCGATAAAGAGTTAGACAAAAGTAGTATGTTTTAAATACTTGATCCTCCATCTCGTTGAATTTCATCATAAAGGGACATATCAACATTGCCACCACTGAGAACAACAACGGAGACTTTATTTTCAAAATCTATCTTTTGGCTCAATACTGCTGCCAGTGCAACAGAACCGCCGGGCTCAACCACCATTTTTAAAAACTGAAACGCAAACCGCATTGCATCTTTCACTTCATCATCAGATACCATTAATACATTTGTCGCTAATTTATTATTTATTGAGAAAGTAAGCTCACCAGGAATATCCGCTAAGAGAGCATCGCATATCGATTTCTTATTAGGTATATTAGATATCCTTTTTCCAGCTTTAAATGATTTTTTTGTATCATTAAAAAATTTCGGCTCAACAAGAAAAACCTCTGTTTCAGGAAGTGCATCTTTTATTGCTATCGATGAGCCGGCACTTAAACCTCCTCCTCCGCAACATATAAGAACCTGATCAAGAGAATTGGAATGATTTCTAATTTGCTGAATAATTTCCA